>Ga0207933_1000168_pt1 | contig 67635 bp, 68 predicted proteins | sample NGESurdeep092012_4_FD_184488 | JGI IMG/M metagenome (GOLD analysis project Ga0207933, IMG submission 184488) | Arctic peat soil microbial communities from Barrow, Alaska - NGEE Surface sample F53-3 deep-092012 (SPAdes) | ecosystem: Environmental > Terrestrial > Soil > Wetlands > Peat ...
GGATTGGGGCTATCGATCAGTCGTGAGATTGCCAGCCTATTAGGTGGCGAACTCAAACTGGTTGAGAGCGCCTTGGGCATGGGGAGCACCTTCACATTATTTTTGCCAAGTGGTAAAACTGAAAATCTTGTCGATCGTGCCAAAAATACCGCCTTAGTTCCAGACGTCACGAGAGAAGAGAACAAGGTGGTCTCAGCCGGAGTGTTTAGCGGAAAAAAGGTGTTGATCGTGGATGATGATAATCGAAATATTATGGCGATGACTGCCGTGCTAGAGGATAGGGGCGCAATCGTTTTCTCTGAATGTAGCGGACGCAATGCGATTAATTTTCTAATGCAAACACCGGATACAGATATAGTTCTGATGGACATTATGATGCCGGAGATGGACGGGTATGAAACCATTCGCGAGATTCGAACCTTGGAAATATTTAGAGAACTGCCAATAATTGCGCTGACAGCCAAGGCTATGGTTGGTGACCGAGAAAAATGCATTAAGGCCGGCGCTTCGGATTACCTGAGCAAACCCGTTAATATTGAGAAACTTTCAGCGGTGATGCAAGGGTGGCTTGATTAAACCATCTCCAATAGCTTGAGTAACTGCTTCGGTGCGCGAGGAGACATCAAGTTTCTGGAAAATCGCGTGCAGGTGAGCTTCAACGGTTCGAACGCTCACAAATAAATTTTGCGCAATTTTTTTGTTCGTTGCTCCTACCGAAATCATTTCTAGGATTTGTTTTTCGCGTTCAGAAAGAATATTGGCGGGAAGAACAGGATTGCTCATCGCTTTCAATATTCCGCGAGCTACTGATGGAGTCAGAACCGAGCCACCAGTTAAAACTGTAAAAATGGCTTCTTGCATTTCAGTTCCACTCACTGATTTGAGTAGGTAACCATTGGCTCCCACTTCAAGCGCCGCTTTAATATCTACCATCACATCATCAGCAGAGAGAATAATAATTTGGATGTCGGGAAAATTTGATTTGATCTTTCTCGTCGCTTCGATTCCCGAGATTCCTGGCATCAACAAATCCATTAAAATCACATGAGGATGCACGGCAGCAGCCATGTCGAATGCAGAAGATCCGTCGCTTGCTTCCCCTGCTAGAACTACATTTCCACCCATCGAATTGATTCGCTCACACATTCCCATTCTGAAAATTGGATGATCATCAACAACGAGTACCCGTATCTCATCTACCGCATGTTGATTTGGGATCTTTACGGTTGTCATCGTTAATGCGACCCTTTCTCATCTTTTTTCCCGCGCCTAGGATTCAATAGCAAAATTTTACATCCAAAGCAAGAGTATTGACCCTCAAAATACTGTTTTTTATGAGGTAATGGAGGATTTCCTCTCCGCAACTGCGGGTTACCGCAAAATCAGCCGAGGGTTAGGGCATCTGATTTTCAGGGTATTCCATTGCCAAATAGGAGGGAAGCGCTGATGTTCAACTTTTCCGCGAGGGCCAGATTATGGGTATCGAAAGAGCTAGGGGCTCTCTCACCAGCGGAAGAGAATATAAATGAACACAAAGGCAGCAACTGGAATCCTAATCGGTTCCCTTTGTGTGGGCCTGTGGCTGTCAGTGTCGGAGGCCAATTTTGCAAATGCAAATGTTTCGCAGCCTGCAATAGTTAGTGGCGCCGCTGCAGCGTCATCTTTAACCACTTTGGATTCTTCGTCTGCTCTTCCTGCTTCATCAAACCCAAATCTTCAGTGCGAGGGAAGCGGTGAACTTTCTGGACTTTACCCTGGTTGGAGTTCAGATTCTGCAGCCCAGTTGACCTTGGTAAATATTCAAAATCTTGATTACGGCGTTTACTGGTGTCCAGCTGCCGCACCTTATGGACAGGGAGTAATTACTTATACCGTCACAGCACCCAATGGAGAAACTTCCTGCGTTACGTCCGCTACGTCTTGTGAAATGGCAGGAATTACCAGCCAGAGCAAACTTTCTATTATGGCCACTGATGAGAACGGGACACAGCCATCTGTAGGTAGCGCCCTTCAAAATAGCGGAAAGATCCAGCCCTGTTCGGTTGGTATGAACAACTGTAATAGAAGTTTTGCGAGTCTCACTTTTTCGAACTATGGCAATAATTCAGTTTCCAGTATTCAAGATTGTACGTTCGCCGCAGTTGCAAATTGGGAAAAGATTGTCCTTGGGATAACGCCCGATCCGCTGCAAATTGAATCCGAATTTAGCAAGGCTGGTTCAAATAATTTTGGTTTAACTAATGATCAAGTTTTCTCATATTGGAGCACCAACGGGATCGGGCAAACGTATTTAAAGGCGGCGACCGTGTTGCACACAGATCCAGCCAGTCTGATAAATGCAATTAATGATCCTGCCATTAAAGCGCCAATTGCTGAGCTTCACTTTTCAAATGGTCAAAATTTTGCTGGTTTTCAAATTCAAAATGGGTCCTATCACTGGGTTGTGGTAGACGGTTACACAACAACAGGACCATTGGTCGTTTCTTGGGGACAAACGTTGCAGATGACTTGGCAGCAGTGGAATCTTGAAGTGGCAGCAATGTGGGGAATATCAGTTTCAATGTGATTGTTTAAATGTGATTGTTTAAATGTAATTGAGGTCGGAACGGGATTTGAACCCGTGTAGCAGGATTTGCAGTCCTGAGCCTCGCCTCTCGGCCATCCGACCATATTTTCCGTGGAGCTGCCGGAAATCGTATCTGCACTCACATTACTGGAGATGTACTAGAGCGGACGACCGGGTTCGAACCGGCGACCTGAACCTTGGCAAGGTTCCGCGCTACCAACTGCGCTACGTCCGCATTTTCAACCATGGACTGCACCCAGAGGGGAAGCGGCTTGTGGTTGAAGCCCTAAATCTAGCCTATGACTCGCGCAGTTGCCAAAGGCTCACGAAACTTTCAAAGACTAAGGGATACGGTTGGCAGTATGGAGACTGGTGAGCCCTTTTTCTGGATGAAGGGCATCCTTGCAACACAGCTTGCAGAGGTGACGACAGACCCACGCCGAGTTGACGCTGGTGGATTTTGGGCGGTTGCCATTGATTTTGAAGGCAACAAGCGTTTCGCTCGATTTACAGATATTCAAAGAGACCTGCCTTTCCCACCTACGGAAAATTGGATAGTTCTTGATGCACCTTGGCAAAGTTCGATCGTTCAAGTGGCATATGAAAATTATGTAATGAAGATTCGAACTTCAATTGCGGAAGGATCTGTTTACCAAGTAAATGCTTGTCGAATTCTTACAACACCCGCTCCGAACATTTCATTGGCAGCACTTTTTACTAGAATTTTAGAAGCGAATCCTTCACCTTTCGCCAGTTTTTTGAGACTACCTGATATTGAAATCGCTTCGGCCTCCCCTGAATTGTTCTTAAGACGGGAGGGATTAAGTGTGAAGACAAGTCCAATAAAAGGCACGCAACGGCTTAGCACGGCAGAAGAATTTGGGGCTAAAGATCAGAGCGAAAACATCATGATCGTTGATTTGATGCGTAACGATTTAAGCCGGATTTGCGAAGTTGGATCAGTTAAGGTCGGCGCACTTCTTCGCCGAGAGGATCATCCCGGGCTTCGGCATTTGGTTTCCGACGTGCACGGGATTTTGAAAAACGATATTACATGGGGTGAAATATTTGAAGCTCTGATGCCCCCAGGATCGGTAAGCGGTGCACCCAAGAGTTCGGCGCTAGAACTTATTGCACAGTGTGAAGCGGTGCCACGAGGAATCTATTGCGGAACATTAGGTTGGATTGAAGGCGATCAATCGTGTTTGAGTGTAGCGATACGAACATTTTGGACTCATTCAAATTTTCTTTACTTCGGAACTGGGGCGGGAATTACATGGGGGAGTGATCCATATGGTGAATGGCAGGAAACGGAGTTAAAAGCGAACCATTTGCTCGGCTTGGCGGGAGGGTGTGACGCCGATGGCTGGCAATATGGAACAGGAATTTTTGAAACGGTATTAGTTGAGAACGCAAGGCCGTTGCTCTTTGACCAACATATGGAGCGCGCAGAAAAATCTGCGCAGGAACTTGGAATTACGGTTCCACCCCGCGAAGTGATCCTTGAGGCAATCCAAGCTGCGACGAGTTATCCACTTGCCAGGCTTCGTCTGTCTTTCGGAGAGATTTTTTCTCTTGCCGTGAATTCATACCAACAGCGAAACAAGCCAATGTGTGTTCAAATTTTAGATCAGGTAAAACAAGCAGGAATCGGCCCGCACAAACAATTCCCATTTCACGAAAACTTGGAGATGCTCCGAGCCACAAATGCTCAAGGATTTGACGAACTCCTACTCATTGACCAATCAGGTGCAGTCGGTGAAGGAGCTACTTGCAATTATGTCTTTTATATCCAGGGCGAGTGGGTAACGCCGGCACTGCGCAGCGGCGTATTGCCAGGAATTATGCGAGCTTTGGCGCTAGAAAATTCATTGGTGACAGAACGCAATGTGCGTCGCGAAGATCTTGTGGAAGTGAAGTCCATGATGGCGCTATCAAGTCTCCGGATTGCATCCAAGGTTTCAGAATTAGATGGTCGCCACCTGGACATCGGCCCACATACGGAAGTGCTCTATGAACAATTGCTAGGTTTGGCACGCTCAGATTCGGTAGGCTGACGACATGTCCTCACAGATCACCGTCATCGTAGATGGCCAAAGTAAGCAGATCGAGGCGGATGCGCGTCCCACTCACCTCTTCGCGGGTCAACCAAACGTGGTTGTCGCGCGGATTAACGGTGAAATTCGTGATTTGTGGACCGAACTTCGGGGTGGGGATTTGATTGAGGGAGTTGAAATTGGTTCACCCGCTGGGCTTGCGGTACTTCGCCACTCAACCGCCCACGTGTTGGCGCAAGCCGTGCAAGAGGTTTTCCCGGAGACCAAACTGGGTATTGGTCCTCCCATTGATGATGGTTTTTATTATGACTTCGATCCAGAGAGACCTTTTACGCCGGAAGATCTTGAGAGACTCGAATCCTCGATGCGAAAAATTGTTAAGGCAGGTCAGCGCTTTCGCCGTCGTGTAGTAACGGAATCCGAGGCGTTGGCTGAATTGAAAGGCGAGCCATATAAATGTGAGTTAGTGAGTCTTAAGAGCGGGGATGATGAATCCGCTGTTGAAGTCGGCGGTACTGAACTTACGATTTACGACAATTTGGGTCGTGACGGTGAACCCGTCTGGAAAGATCTTTGCAGGGGTCCGCACCTTCCCTCAACGAAACATATCCCTGCTTTTAAATTAATGCGCTCGGCAGGTGCCTATTGGCGTGGATCTGAGAAGAATCCGATGTTGCAACGAATTTATGGAACTGCTTGGCCATCGCAAGTGGAACTTGACGACTATCTGACCCTTCTCGCAGAGGCAGAAAAGCGCGACCATCGCAGATTAGGCGCAGAACTTGATCTTTTCTCATTTCCCGAGGAGATCGGCTCTGGGTTAGCAGTTTTTCACCCTAAGGGCGGAATTATTCGCCGGGCGATGGAAGATTATTCGCGCCTGCGCCACGAAGAAGAGGATTATCAATTCGTTTATTCACCCCACCTCACCAAGGCAGCTCTTTTTGAAGCATCTGGCCATTTAGATTGGTATTCAGAGGGAATGTATCCACCGATGGTGATGGATGAAGAGTTGCATACAGATGGCACAGTTAAACGCCAAGGGCAGAAGTACTACATGAAACCCATGAACTGTCCCTTTCATAATTTAATTTACAAATCAAATAGTCGTTCCTACCGAGAATTGCCGCTTCGCCTTTTTGAATTTGGAACCGTCTATCGTTATGAAAAATCTGGCGTAATTCACGGGTTGACTCGTGCTCGAGGTTTCACACAAGATGATGCTCATATTTATTGCACGAAAGATCAGATGATGGGGGAGTTGGATTCACTTCTCACCTTTGTTCTTAATTTATTGCGCGACTATGGTCTTAATGATTTTTACCTCGAGTTGTCTACGCGTAACCCAGCCAAATCAGTTGGAACGGATGAGGCGTGGGAAGAGGCAACACAGGCATTGCGCCAAGCCGCCGAAAAACAGAACCTTGAATTGGTGATGGACCCCGAGGGCGCTGCTTTTTATGGACCAAAGATTTCAGTACAAGTCAAAGATGCTATTGGACGCACTTGGCAGATGTCGACGATCCAAGTTGATTTCCAATTACCACAACGTTTTGATCTCGAATACCAAGCATTTGATGGCTCACGCCAACAGCCGGTGATGATTCACCGCGCGCTCTTTGGTTCAATCGAACGATTCTTTGGTGTTTTGACTGAGCACTATGCAGGTGCTTTCCCGCCTTGGCTTGCCCCAGTTCAAGTTCGCGCAATCCCAGTGGCTGATACGTTCTTGCCCTATCTTCAAGGCGTTGCCGCGCAGATGCGTAAAGCGGGTATTCGTGTTGACGTTGATTCCTCGGACGACCGAATGCAGAAGAAAGTCCGCAACGCGCAACTTGAGAAAATCCCCTTCATGATGATCGCAGGCGCTGAAGATCAGAACAATGGCGCCGTTTCATTCCGATACCGAAATGGTGAACAGAAGAATGGCATTTCAATAAACGATGCAATCGCAGAAGTTATTGGTGTTGTGTCTAATCGCGTTCAGATTTAACAAAAATGGAGACTGAATTAACTGGTGGCGCCGGGACTCCTGATGGTTGGGATCGGCTCTGGGCGCCTCACCGAATGAATTATCTTGCGGGCGAGAATCGTCCAATGCCCGGTAACGAAATTCCCTGTCCATTCTGCCGGATTCAAAGTATGACTGATGAAGCCGGTTTAATCGTTGCCCGCGGCATTGCTGCTTATGTCGTCATGAACCTCTATCCATATAACGCAGGACACTTACTCATCTGCGCTAATCGTCATGTTGCTGACCTAACCGATTTGAGTGCGCAAGAGCGGAACGAAATCCTCGAACTCACCGTACATGCAATGAAGGTTCTGCGAAAGGTATCGGGCGCTAAAGGATTTAATATTGGAATGAATCAGGGTTCAATATCTGGTGCCGGTATCGCCGAGCACATACATCAACATGTCGTTCCACGATGGAGCGGTGATGCAAACTTTATGCCCGTGATCGGACATACCAAAGTATTGCCGGAACTTCTGCAAGATACGCGAGATGCCTTAGCCAAGAACTGGGACCTGGTTTAAATATGGAGCAATCTGGTCTAAACCTATTCTGGTTCCTTCGATCCAGGGAATGGCTGGAAACATAAGTCCCGCTTGAAAACTCCCTTCGCCAGCATCATCAAGTGCCTCCAGGTACTCTGCGCGGAACTCTGCAACGAGTTCAATATGTTCAGGATCAGCCAGGCGTTCCACCGGTGACTTTTGCGTGTAATCAATAACTTTTAGCGTTTGGAGATTTATTAACGCTGCCGGCGTTCCGGTGTCGCTGTGCAGTATCAGAAAAGGGGTTACAACGGGATCCAACATTTTGCTGGCTATAGCTGACATATCTTCGAAATCAATATCGCTGGTAACCAAGTCGCAGATAATCACCAGAGAGGGAATGTATAACTCTCGAGCGTGCCGCCATCTTTCGTGGTCCGCTGAGACGATGCCATCGGTTGCGCTGACAAGAAAAAGGGCCAGATCGCAATCGTCAAGTGCGACCGAAGTTATATCTAATTCGGCCGCTAATTGGATGGATTTTGCGCCTAATATTGAAATCTTTGGCGAATTGATTAGGTCAGGCACAGTAACCAAGCCTACGATGTAATCGTGATTTCGGCCTCAATTAAGGAACCTGTGACGCGGGTTGTTACTCCGCTCTGCAGATGGCTTCTAAAAATTGGCGTAAGCGCCAATTTGCTCAGTGCGATAGGTGGCCTCGGAGCTAGTGTTTCTGCAATCGCCTTCTTTGCACATGGTTATTATTTCTGGGGAATGATTGTCACTCTGTTCTTTATTCTTTTCGATCTCCTTGATGGCACGCTGGCTCGGATGTCAGAATCCGGTGGTTCGACCTGGGGAGCGCTCTTAGATTCCACACTGGATCGAATATCAGATGCCGCAGTCCTTGGTTCGGTCGCCTATTACTTGATGAGGAGCCATGACCGCCTGGTCCCAGTTTTGATAATCGCTCTGGTTGCGGGTGGATTGGTTTCATATATTAAGGCTCGGGCCGAAGGTTTGGGAATTGAATGCAATGGTGGTTTCGCAGAACGTACAGATCGCCTCATTATCATTTTTGTTGCCCTAGGTTTTGCAGGACTCGGCGTTCCTTACATTCTTGCGGTTGGAGCCTGGATTCTTGCTCTAGCTAGCGTGTATACAATCTTTGAAAGATTGGCGATTGTCTATCGCGCAACTTCGAACGCATAAAAATGTCTCCCACATATGTTGCATATTTTTTAGCATGGAAAATTCTCGGATTTCTTCCGGAAGCTCGTGCTTACAGTTTAATGAATTGGATCGCAGATCAAATCACAAAACGCAATCCTTCTGGGGTACAGCGTTTGCGATCGAATTATCTTCGAGTTCGCCCAGATTTTTCGGAAAGCCAACTTGAGGTTGCAGTAAAGGAAGGAATGCGTTCTTATTTGCGCTACTGGTGTGACACTTTCAGACTTCCGGAATGGAGCGGGGAGGAAATCGTTTCACGGGTAACTGTCATTCATGATGAATACCTCCGCGATGCACTTGCGGAAGGTAAGGGAGCGATTGTTTCGCTCCCTCACGCTGGCAATTGGGATCATGCTGGTGCCTACTATTGCGAAACAGGTGCACCTATTGTGACTGTTGCAGAGCACCTAGAACCAGAACGACTCTTCAGACAATTCTTGGCTTACCGTGAATCACTTGGGATGGAAGTTTTGGATGCAAGTGCGCGCTCACTCGCGACCTTGTCACAGCGTCTTCGCCAAGGCAGGATGATTGCCCTCGTAGCAGATCGAGATCTATCAAAAAGTGGGGTAGCGGTGACTTTCTTTGGACATCAGGCACGTATGCCGGCAGGTCCTGCCGCCTTATCCATTAAGACAAGCGCTCCTTTGCTAACGGCTTTTGTAAGATATATCGATACTGGAATTGAAATTGCATTTGAGCCGCGGATTCCAGTTCCAGAATCAGGCACTCAATCTGAAAAAATTTCATCAATGATTCAAGAGAGTGCAACGAGGCTTGAAGTACAACTTAAAAACCACCTCACCGATTGGCATATGTTGCAACGAATCTGGGTGGATGATGATTTTCAGGAGCACGAATGAGTGAGCGACCGCTGCGAATTGGAATGGTCTGCCCTTATGGGTGGGACATTCCCGGCGGCGTTCAGATTCACGTTCGCGAGTTAGCTGAACATTTCATCGCCCAAGGCCATTATGTGTCGGTTATCGCTCCTGTGAGTGATGAAGAATCGATTATCGATCCTTGGCTCGTGAGCGCTGGTCGTCCGGTCCCGATTCCTTTTAACGGTTCGGTCGCACGCGTGCTCTTTGGCCCAATTGCCGCGTCAAGAGTTCGTCAATGGATAACCCAGGGGGAGTTTGATCTTCTTCATCTGCACGAACCGGGGATTCCTTCGCTTTCATTCCTTGCCTGTTGGGCTGCTGAAGGCGCGATGGTAGGCACTTTCCACGCTTCAACACCAAAATTGCGAGCAATCGCAGCGGTAGGCCCATTGATCGAGCCAATGATCGAAAAACTCAGCGCGCGAATTACTGTCAGCGAGATGGCGCAGGCAACTCTCAATAATCTTTACGCAACCGAAGCTGTCGTCATCCCCAACGGAATTGATTGCGCACGTTTTAGCAGTGCGCGAAAAATCTCGGCACATGTTGATCTTTCAACTCCTCGAATTGGTTTTCTAGGACGTTTTGAAGAGTCACGAAAAGGATTACCGCTTCTGTTGGAGGCGTTGCCAAAGGTGATTAAATCGGTGCCAAATGTGCAACTCATCGTTGCAGGGCCTGGTGACCCCGCAAAATTATTGGCGAAACTCGACCCGAGCGTTGCCAAGCACATAACTTTTCTCGGTCGCCTCACCGAAATTGAGAAGGTGGCATTTCTAGCTAGCCTTAATCTTTATATTGCTCCGAACACCGGAGGTGAATCCTTCGGAATAATATTGGCCGAAGCAATGGCATCTGGTACTCCAGTATTAGCAAGTAATATACCCGCCTTTGTCGATCTTCTTAGTGTGGGAAATTGCGGTCAGACGTTTGTGTCAGAAGATTCATCATCGCTGGCAAAATCGATAGCAGACCTTCTTAAAAACGCTGAACGATTACAACAACTTGCTGAGAATGGCATCGATGCGGCGATTCGTTTCAACTGGAGGAGCGTTGCAGCCCAGATAATGAGCGTCTATGAAGTTGCTTTGACTGGCAATGGAAAAGTTGTCGTCGGATCAGAAAATGCGAGTTGGAAGAAGGGCAGGCAGCGATGACCATTATCTTGGTGGTGCTAGTTGTTCTGCTCTTTGTTTGGTACTTATCGTTTAATGCTTCTAGATTAGATCGTTTGCATCATCGGGTAGAAACTTCTTGGGAACACCTCGATGCGCTCCTTCAAAGACGAGCAGCGCTAGCACTTGAAATTTCCCATCAAAGTGATTTGGATCCAGCAACTGATTTACTTTTGACTCAATCGGCATATGTCAGTCGCGAAGAAGCGATTATTGATCGCAATGACGCCGAACGTTCCTTATCAGAATCCCTGAAATTCCTTCGTGAATCCGCCAAGAACGGTGACGTCTCAATATCGGTATCGCTCCTGGATGAACTCACTAATTTGACTGAAAAGATTACCCTAGCAATTTCCATTCACTTAGAAGTAGTTCGCTCGGTCGAGCGCTTACGTTCTCGATTTATATATCGAATGTTTCATCTCGCTGGAAAGGCAAAATTGCCGCCCATCTATTCATTTGAAGAGGAAGCTCTGTGAATTTAACTATCAAAAAAATTGTCGGTTCTTCAATAGCGGTAGGAATCGTTTTGTTCGTGACCGGATGTGGTTCTGTCTCAATTACAAAGGTTCCAAAACCAACTCCATCCGTTCAGACAAATGTGCTTACCGGTTTGCCTGGCATCAATGGGCCAGTGCTCTTTGTGAAGGTAGATGATACAAAGGCTGCCCATCCGCAAATTGGTTTGGATAGCGCAGATGTGGTCTATATTGAACAGGTCGAAGGCGGACTAACCAGAATTGCAGCTGTCTTTTCTAACAAATTACCAGCAAAGATTGGGCCAGTTCGCTCTGCACGCATTAGTGATATCGACTTGATGGCCAATTACGGACGTGTTGGGATGGTATACAGCGGAGCCCAGACGCTCTTCCTGCCAGTATTACGAGCATCCAATATTGAAGATATTGGTGCTGATACCGAGCCACCTTCGATTTACTCTCGCGACAATTCACGCCAAGCGCCTACGGACCTAGTCGTTGACCCACAAGCGCTTCTTACCAAATCAATCTCGGTTGAACATCGAAAGATCGCTACCGCAACTTCGGTTGGGTGGAAATTTGGACCCTTGCCGATAGGTGGCATTCCTATTATTAGCGCTCAACTTAAATGGCCGGCCAGCAAATATAGGATGACTTGGTCGGTGGCGATGCACCAGTGGAATTTAACGTATGACGACGCGCCAGATATTGCAGCCGACGGCGTTCAACTTGGTGCTCCGACATTCTTAATTCAAGAGGTGAGCATGACCCCGTCGATCTATCACGATCACCTGGGCAATTACACGCCATTTAGTAACACGGTGGGTTCAGGTACTGGATTCCTGTTGCGCGATGGAGTCGAAATTCCCGTCTATTGGAATCGGGTTTCAGCTACCACTCCGACTACCTGGACCCTGAAAGATGGAACTCCCGCTTATTTCCATCCAGGCCAGATCTGGGTCGCATTAACCGATCAGCAGCCAATTTTTACTATGACCGCTGCGAGTACGCCAGCACCTACCTCTTCAAAGTAGACTTAACCGCTTGAGTCCGCGAGCGGGCTCGAAAAGTACTTAAATATTAGAGGAGATCAAATGGCCGAGAACAGCTCAAAGCTAACTGGTACTGGTCGCGTCAAACGCGGTATGGCTGAAATGCTTAAAGGCGGCGTCATTATGGATGTCGTCAATGTGGAGCAAGCCAAAATTGCCGAAGATGCTGGAGCGGTAGCCGTTATGGCCCTTGAACGAGTTCCCGCAGATATTCGCGCCCAAGGGGGCGTGGCCCGGATGTCAGATCCCGACATGATCGAGGCGATTCAAGCTGCGGTGTCGATTCCCGTTATGGCTAAGGCGCGCATTGGCCATTTTGTTGAGGCACAAATTTTACAGAGCCTTGGTGTTGATTACATCGATGAATCGGAAGTGCTAACACCGGCTGATTACGAAAACCATATTGATAAATGGAATTTCACCGTTCCTTTTGTCTGCGGTGCAACGAATTTAGGAGAGGCGCTGCGCCGGATCAACGAAGGCGCCGCCATGATCCGCTCTAAGGGCGAAGCTGGTACTGGCGATGTTTCAAATGCAACGATGCATATGCGCAAAATTTCACAAGAAATTCGTCGCCTAGCTTCCATGCGTGAAGACGAACTTTATGTAGCGGCAAAGGAGATTCAAGCCCCTTACGAATTAGTGAAAGAGGTTGCCGAAACCGGCAAATTACCTGTCGTCCTTTTTACTGCTGGCGGAATAGCAACTCCGGCAGATGCTGCAATGATGATGCAACTTGGCGCTGACGGAGTTTTCGTTGGTTCAGGAATCTTCAAATCTGGTAATCCTGCTGCGCGAGCTAGTGCATGCGTTAAGGCTGTCACGTACTACACAGATCCAAAGATTATTGCAGATGTATCGCGCGGTCTTGGCGATGCAATGGTCGGTATCAATGTGGCAGATATCCCTGTCCCTCATCGGTTGGCAGAGCGCGGCTGGTAATAGCGCGAACCGTCAATGTTGGTAGGAGTATTGGCCCTGCAGGGCGATTTTCGTGAACATCTCTTTGCGTTGGCAGAGTGTGGCGTAGATGCGATACCGGTTAAGAGCTTAGCGGCGATCAATGAAATTGATGCCCTCGTGCTACCAGGCGGGGAATCCACAACGATCGCGAAGTTGGCTCGAACTTTTGGGCTCTTTGATCAAATTTCAGAGCGTATTCATGCGGGGTTGCCAACCTACGGTTCTTGCGCCGGAATGATCCTGTTAGCCGATCGGATTGAAGGTGGCGTAACTAAACAGGAAAGTTTTGGAGGGATGGATATCACTGTCAGGCGAAATGCCTTTGGGCGACAGGTGGACTCATTTGAGGCCGATTTGCTTCTGACTGGAATTACCGGGCCTGCGGTCAGAGCTGTATTCATTCGTGCGCCCTGGGTGGAATCCATCGGAAGCACCGTAGAAGTTTTGGCTTCTATCGAAATTGATGGAGAATTGCACCCTGTAGCAGTTCAGCAAGGAAACTTGCTGGCAACCTCATTTCATCCAGAAATTACTGGGGATAATCGGGTACATCGATATTTTATCGAGAGTGTTTGCAAGGCGGCTGTTGCGTAACCCTATGCACGGTCTTAACGAAGAGGTTTAACAGTCAGGAAAATATAATGAGAACAGGGTTGGTGAATTAAATGTCAGGCCATTCCAAATGGGCAACGACAAAGCATAAGAAGGCAGTTATCGATTCTCGTCGTGCTAAGAATTTTGCGAAGTTAATTAAGGCGATCGAAATTGCTGCTCGCAACGGTGGCGTTGATATTGATGGAAATCCAACGCTATTTGATGCAATCGTAAAAGCTAAGAAAAACTCGATGCCTGCTGACAATATTGAACGCGCAGTCAAACGAGGCGGTGGACTTGAATCGGGTGGGGCTGATTGGCAGACCATTATGTACGAGGGGTATGCACCCGGCGGTGTTGCTCTGATGATTGAGTGTCTAACTGATAGTCGTAACCGCGCCGCCTCTGAAGTTCGCGTTGCAGTAACACGCAATGGTGGTTCGATGGCAGACCCAGGTTCGGTTTCATATATGTTTAATCGAAAAGGTGTCGTCATTGTAAACAAAGTGGCTGGCGTGACGGAGGATCGAATTCTTGAAGTTGTTTTAGATGCCGGATGTGAAGAGGTGAACGACCTAGGGGATTCCTTTGAGATCGTATCTGAGGCAGGTGACCTAGTTGCGGTCCGCAGCGCTCTGCAAAGTGTGGGAATCGATTACGAATCTGCAGAGACTTCATTTCTTCCAACGCTGTCGGTACCACTTGACGCAGAAACGGCGCAGAAAGTCTTCAATCTCATCGATGTCATTGAAGAACTTGACGATGTGCAGAACGTGTATGGCAATTTTGATGTGTCTGACGAGGTAATGGCTAGCCTCGACTAATAGGCTTACCGGCATGAGAGTGCTGGGAATAGACCCTGGATTAACCCGCTGTGGTTTAGGCGTGGTTGATCGCCTTACTCCGCAGAGCCTGATCATGATCGAAGTTGGCGTAATTCGAACAGATGTAGCGGCTCCGCTTGAATTCAGACTTTTGCAGTTGGAGTCCGAAATATCCCTTTGGATCTCACGAGTGAATCCAGATGTTATTGCCGTTGAAAGGGTTTTCTCACAACTCAATGTGCGTACTGCGATGGCTACCGGTCAGGCAGCTGGCGTCGCCCTTCTCCTGGCCGCAAAAGCCGGAATACCACTTGCAATGCATACTCCCTCTGAAGTTAAAGCCGCCGTTACTGGATCTGGCCGTGCCGACAAGAAGCAAGTTGCGTTAATGGTTCAGAAATTGCTTGGACTAGATTCGATTCCAAAACCTGTGGATAGTACTGATGCTTTGGCCCTTGCGATCTGCCATCACTGGCGCGGCACTGGCAATGCCAAGTTAGAAGCAGCTTTAAAAAGTGAGAAAGCTCGATTAAAGAAGATGGCTCTTAGGTGATCGCCTCATTATCGGGAACTGTTAAAGCGATTCGAAGTCAGAGCATCGTCATAGAGGTGGGTGGCGTCGGTATGTTAGTGAGTGTTTCACCGAGAGTGGGCGCGGCACATGTTGTTGGAACGTCCATCTCATTACACACGGTGCTGGTTGTGCGCGAAGATGCTTTGACGCTTTATGGATTTGAAACGGCGGTGGCTCGAGACCTTTTTGAATTATTACAAACCGTTACTGGCATCGGTCCCAAAGTTGCACAATCAGCATTGACTGTTTATGACACAGCGGAGTTGGCGAACGCAATTAGGAGTGAAAATGACGCGGCACTTGAGCGAATTCCGGGACTTGGAAAGAAGGGCGCACAACGTCTTATTCTCGAACTGAAAGATAAAGTTGAAGGATTTGATTATGGGCTTAGCGCTCCAAGCGGTGGTTGGCGTGATCAATTAACAAGTGCGCTTATTGGACTCGGTTTCACAGCGCGCCAAACTCAAGAACGAATCGATCAAGTGGCAACGCAATTTGCTGATCATGCAGATCAACCTATTGCCGATTTACTTCGAGCGGCGCTCACCAGTGGGGTTAACGGATGAACGAGTCAATCGTCAGTGATTTTTCAAATGATGCCGAGCGTGTTCAAGAATTAACACTTCGCCCCAAGAATTTAAATGAATTTATCGGACAGAAGCGAGTAGCATCTCAAGTTAATCTGCTACTTACCGCGGCTCGATCTCGCCAAGCTCCCGCCGATCATATTTTGCTTTCTGGTCCACCTGGACTCGGTAAGACCACGCTCGCAATGATCATTGCGACAGAAATGAACGCCCCGATCCGAATTACTAGCGGTCCAGCAATTCAGCACGCGGGAGATTTAGCTTCAATACTTTCATCCCTGGTAGAAGGTGAAATTCTCTTCTTGGATGAAATTCATCGCATGTCACGGCCGGCTGAAGAGTTGCTGTATATGGCGATGGAAGATTTCCGAGTCGATGTCATCGTGGGCAAAGGGGCCGGTGCCACTGCTATTCCGCTGACGCTGCCACATTTCACTTTGATCGGTGCCACAACTCGTGCAGGCTTGCTTCCGAGCCCATTACGTGATCGTTTCGGGTTTACAGCACAACTCGATTTTTACGCTGATAATGAGCTTTCAACAATTGTGCGCCGAAGTGCGCAACTCTTAAATGTACCAATAAGTGATGAGGCGATCTTTGAAGTTGGATCTCGTTCGCGCGGAACGCCGCGAGTAGCCAATCGACTTTTGCGTCGCGTCCGCGATTACGCCCAGGTTCATGGCGATGGTTCAATTGATTTTTCAACAGCGCAGGCGGCGCTAACAATGTATGAAGTCGATCTCATCGGATTGGATCGTTTGGACCGAACACTGCTTGAAACTCTGGTTAAGAAATTCAATGGTGGCCCAGTGGGCCTCACCACCTTGGCAATGTCCATGGGGGAAGAAGCTGAAACTCTGGAAAGTCTTGCCGAACCCTTTTTGCTTCGAAAAGGCTTGCTCGCCAGAACTCCACGCGGCCGAATCGCTACCGGGGCGGGATGGGCTCATATTGGACTCACGCCACCTCCCCCCACCTCACTACAGGGTGAGTTCGCCATTTTCGACATGCCACCTCTTGATGCCTAGACTTGCGCCTTATGTCTGCCAACATTTCTAAGTCAATAAAGTCCCAGTCAAAACCAGGGCGTACCCTTGGAATTCTGGCTGTTGGTCTGATCGCTTTTAGCGCTCTGGCTTTCATCCAGAATGACAAAATTAAGCTCGGTCTGGATCTTCGAGGTGGAACTAGCGTGACCTTGATACCCAGGGTAGCCAAAGGAGGAACGGTTTCTTCGACAGCGATCGCTCAGGCGGTTGCGATTATTCGCCAGCGCGTTAACTCATACGGTGTGGCTGAAAGTCAGGTCACCGCGCAAGGAACAGGTAACAACCAACAGATTGTTATCTCAGTTCCTGGAGCTACCGGTGGTACGAGTATCGTCGACAAAGTTGGCCAAACAGCAGAACTTCGCTTCCGCCAGGTATATGCAGATGGCGCCGGAAATGCTAAGACGGCTTCGACAACTGCACCTGCTGTTAGCACAACGGTGACTAATAAAAAAACCGGCAAGAAGACGACAACTACGGCTCCGCCAAGTGCCCCTACATTTCCTACAGGTGTAACAGCGCAACTTGACGTGCAATATGGTGCGCTGGATTGCACCAAGGCAATTAACCGCCAAGGCGGGAATCTTGATAATCCAAGCATGCCACTCATTTCTTGCACGAAAGATGGAACGATCAAATACATTCTTGGACCCGCTGAAGTTGTCGGAACCGATATATCTTCCGCGAGCGCCAATCTGGATCAGACAAATGGAAATGGCTGGATGGTGCTTCTTAACTTCAAGAGTTCTGGAACTACCAAATTTGGAGCTCTGACTTCAAGGGTCACATCGTTAGCTTCTCCTCAGAATGAGGTTGCAGTTGTTTTAGATGGATTGGTCATAACCTCGCCAACCATCAACCAGGCAATCACTGCCGGTAATGCACAGATCACGGGAAATTTCACTCAGACTCAGGCTTCTGATCTGGCGAATGTTCTCAAATATGGCGCACTGCCGCTTGCCTTTGACCGCGGAAATGTTCAGCAGGTTTCACCAACTCTGGGATCAGATCAATTACATGCAGGAATTCTCGCAGGATTACTTGGATTAATTCTGGTTATTCTCTACTCGGTGTTTTATTATCGTGGTCTGGGAATCGTAAGCGTCGGTTCACTTACCATCGCCGGTGGAATTACTTATCTACTCTTTATTCTCTTAGGAAAGTGGATCGGTTTTACGCTCTCATTAGCTGGTATTGCCGGTGCAATCGTCTCCATTGGTATCACTGCTGACTCATTTATCGTTTACTTTGAGCGTCTGCGCGATGAAGTTCGCGATGGTAGATCACTTCGAACGGCCGTTGATACCGGATGGACCCGCGCCAAACGCACGATCATCGTTGCGGACTCGGTTTCCTTGATCGCTTCTGCTCTGCTTTATTTCTTTGCCGTGGGCGATGTTCGCGGTTTCGCTGCCACTCTCGGATTGACTACTTTCGTAGATCTCTTCGTGGTCTTCTTCTTCACTAAACCTCTTGTGACTCTGCTTTCTCGGCTTCACTTCTATTCGAGTGGTCAACCATTATCAGGATTCTCGGCTAAAAGTTTGGGTGTTGAAACACGAAAGGACGTTCTTTAAATGTCACGTTTAGCTGGAATGGGCGGACGCCTTTATCGCGGAGAAAAATCATTTAACATCATCGGCAAGCGTCGCCGCTTTTATGCGCTCTCGGGGATAGTTATTCTTATTTCGGCAATTTCTCTGAGCGTTCAAGGGCTACATCTCGGAATTGAATTCAAGGGTGGATCCCAATTTACCTTTACTGCGCCAGGAGCGACGGTCTTGCAGGGACAAAAGGCCGTGACGGATAGCGGAGTCACATCTGAAACTATCGTTCAAAAAATCGGTTCAAATAAGATACAAATCACCACTAAGTCGCTAAGCAATGCTCAGAATGATGCCGTGGAAAATGCTATCGTCAAAGATTTTAAGGTTGCTATTGGTAATATTAATGTATTGAGTATTGGACCTTCATGGGGCAAGGACATTACGCACAAGGCGATCGAAGCTCTTATCGGGTTTTTAATTGTTGTCATGCTTTATCTTGCACTCGCTTTTGAACCCAAGATGGCTTTGGCTGCAATTATTGCAGTTATGCACGATTTATTTATTACCGTGGGTATTTATGCCTTGGTCGGCTTTGATGTGACACCAGCAACTGTTATTGGATTCTTAACCATTCTTGGCTATTCCCTTTATGACACAGTGGTCGTTTTCGACAAGGTTCGCGAGAACACTCGTTCCATCACGAGCACTGGCAAGTACACCTATTCTCAAGCCGCAAACTTGGCGGTCAATCAAACTCTGGTGCGTTCCTTTAACACCTCGTTAATTGCGCTCCTGCCGGTTGCTTCGATTCTCTTTGTTGGTGCTGGCATTCTCGGAGCGGGAACGCTCAAGGATCTTTCACTTGCTCTCTTCATTGGGTTAGCGACAGGAACTTATTCTTCGATTTTCGTTGCGACTCCAATCCTGGCAACCCTTCGCGAACGCGAACCAGCCATGCAAGCCCTCGCCAAGCGAGTGGCCCAACGCAACGCAGCCAGCGGACCTCAAAGCGGGAATCAACCTATTCTCATCAAGAGCGAGGCTGAAGTAGCTAATATTGTTACCTCTACTCATTCCAAAGAGAACCGTGAGCGCGGTCCACGTAACCAACCTAAACGGAGAGGCCGTCGGTAAATCAGGTTAACTTTAGTTGAGGGGGTGTGAAGCGATGGATGCGCTTTTAACTCCGCTTGCCAAAACTCTTGCCACAAATCTTCCCGAATTTAAATCAGGTGAGTTAGATCATGCTTTTGAGGTTGCAAAGAAAGCTCACGCGGGACAATTTCGAAAATCGGGTGAACCCTATATAACCCATCCGCTGGCGGTAGCCGAAATTTTGGCCGATCTAGGCATGGACCAAGCAACGATTACTGCCGCTCTTCTTCACGACATCGTTGAAGATACGCCTTACTCACTGGAAGCCCTTAGAGCCGATTTTGGTGAAGAAGTTGCCATTCTTGTTGATGGGGTCACCAAATTGGACAAACTGACATATGGCCCGACTGCTGAAGCTGAAACGCTTCGTAAGATGGTTGTTGCAATGTCCAAGGATATTCGCGTGCTCGTTATTAAGTTGGCCGACCGGTTACATAATGCGCGGACATGGCAATTCGTTTCTCCCGAAAGCGCATCTCGCAAAGCTAGGGAAACTCTGGATATTTATGCGCCTCTAGCTCACAGGCTGGGTATGAATGCGATTAAGTGGGAGCTTGAAGATCTCTCTTTTCAAATTTTAGAACCTAAGAAATATGAAGAGATTGAACGTTTAGTAAGTGAACGCGCGCCACTTCGCGAAAAATTTACTGCTGAAGTTACCGCTCAAATTCAAAATGATCTTGCAGTTGACGGAACTAAGGCAACCATTAAAGGTCGACAGAAGCATCTCTATAGCGTCTTTCAAAAGATGATCGTACGAGGGCGAGAATTTAATGAGATTTATGATTTAGTCGGAATCCGAGTGATAGTCGATGATGTGCGAGATTGTTATGCGGCATTGGGTGCCATTCACTCGAGGTGGAGCCCAGTTCCGGGTCGTTTTAAAGATTACATTGCAATGCCAAAATTTAACCTCTACCAATCTCTTCACACAACAGTTATCGGCCCAAATGGTAAAGCCGTTGAAATTCAGATTCGAACTGTAGATATGCATGCCAGAGCGGAATTTGGTATTGCAGCTCACTGGAAATATAAGTCTAAGGGCGCAAAGACAGTCGAGAATGATCCCGGTGTAATCTGGTTAAGACAGTTGCATGAATGGCAACAAGAAAGTGAAGATGTCAATGATTTCCTTGACGCTCTTCGTTACGATTTACGCACCCCAGAGGTATTTGTTTTCACGCCAAAGGGGAGTGTCGTTGCTTTGCCGGCTGGTTCTACTCCGGTGGATTTTGCCTATGCGGTTCATACTGAAATTGGTAATCGTTGCGTCGGGGCCAAAGTCAACGGAAAATTGATTCCGTTAGAGTCAACTCTGACTAATGGCGACGTCGTAGATATCGTTACAAATAAAAGTCTTAACGCTGCTCCCAGTCGTGATTGGCTTAATTTTGTTAAATCACCGCGCGCCAGGTCAAAGATCAAAGCGTGGTTTTCTAAAGAGCGCCGCGAAGAGGCGATAGAAGCTGGTCAAGAATCTATCGCGAGACAAATGCGCAAGGCGGGAATGCCGCTTCAGAAGATATTGGCTGGTCAAGCCATATTGGAATTGGCCCATGATCTTCACTTTCCGGATATTGAAGCGCTCTACGCCTCGGTTGGCAATGGACATGTGTCGGCCGCGTCAGTAATCGAAAAGCTCTCCCATCAACTTGGGGCAGCAGAAAGTGAACCCGAAGAGAGTTTCGAACATCTCTTTCGTAGACCAACAGCTTCAAAGCGAAACTCATCTGGCGTAGATGTTGAAGGCGCCGGTGACCTTCTAGTAAAACTGGCCCGATGTTGCACTCCAGTTCCCGGAGATGAAATCACCGGTTTTGTGACAAAGGGAAGCGGGGTGAGTGTTCACCGTATTGATTGCTTAAACCTCAATGATCTCAAAGAAAACCAAGGTGATCGGATCGTTGACGTCAAATGGAACAACAGCGCTCGTGCCTCATTTTTAGTCAACATTCAAGTCGAAGCGCTGGATCGTTCTGGTTTGCTCTCAGATATCACTCGCATGCTTTCAGATCAACATGTCAATATTTTGAATGCGGCGGTCAGCACAAGTAAAGATCGAGTCGCGTTGTCCAGATTCACTTTCGAGATGGCTGATGCGCTCCACCTCGACACCGTTCTTTCGGCGGTTCGTAGCGTTGAAGGCGTCTATGACGTCTACAGGACGACAAATAACTAACATCCCATTTTCACGGAATGCGGGAATTACTTATTAAAGTCAGCTAGTCCTTTTTCCGCTTCCAAGAGCCATGCTCTACGCGCGGCCGCGGCTTCGCGTGCCACTAGCGCCTTTGCGCTTAAACCAGCCGCCTCAGCTTTAGCAGCCTGTTTCTCGTAATTTTCAATTGCATCGAGCAATCCCTGAACAACGCTATTTGCATGAGCGATGGCTGTTGGATCGCTGCGACGAGCAACTTCTAAGTGGAGGGAATCAATTACATCTTGAACTTTTTCCAAGCGTGCTTCGAGCGCGACTCGCTTATTTCGTTCTGTCATGCCTATGCGCGACCATTTTTCTTGAAGATCGTGGAAATTCTTCCGCGCATTTTTGACATCAGTAACGGGCAGAAGGGCCTCAAATTGGGCGATCAGCTCTTCACGCTTGGCAAGGTTTTGAGCCATTGTGCTATGACGCTTCTCTAGATCAGCCTTCTTTGCTGCAAAGAAATTATCTTGGGCAGTTTTAAACTCTTCCCATAATTTAGTATCGACATTCTTCTTCCCTCGGCCAGCAGCCTTCCATGCATCCATCAATTCCTTGAAGCGGTTAGCTGTTGTCAGCCAATCCTTCGAATGGGCGAGCGTCTTCGCCTCTTCGATGATTGCATTTTTGGACTGCGCGACCAACGCGCTTTGACTCTCTAATTGCGCAAAATGAGTTCGCCGACGCTTATCAAATTTATTGCGAGCACTTGAAAAACGCTTCCACAGCTCGGCGTCGGTTTTCTTATCTAATCGCGGAGCGACCTTCCATTCATCTAAAAGTATCTTGAGGCGATCTCCCGTTGACTTCCAATTCTCTGAAAGTACAAATGATTCTGCTTCGGCCACTAATTTCTCTTTGACCGCTGCTGCCTCGGCTCGCTTTGCTTCTTTTGCAACAGATTCTGCGGCTTTCCGTGCTTCGTAGGCCGCTTTATGGCCTTCGATAAGATCGGGAATCTGATCAACTGATTTAGCGAGGGTGATCAGATCGCCGACACCATTGAGGTTCGCAATCTGCTCTTTGAGTTTTGAAACTGCGGCATGGGCATCACTTGGAACCAGTGCGCCACTTTTGATTCGAGCAGCCAATAGGGCGACCTCAGATGCCACCGATTCAAATTTTCTTACAAAATATGCCAGCGCCTCCTCTGCGCTCTTGCCTGGATAAGAACCCACCGGGCGATCACCTTCGGGAGTTAAAACGTATACAACTCCATCTTCGCCAACTCGGCCGAATTTCGATGGATCACCGATCAATGCAGATGCGGCGCTGAGATTTTCTTGATTCTCGATGTTACTCATGTTGCACTCCCTAGGTGGCGCGTCAAGCAAGTTGCTGGAAATCTCCAGCAACTTGCTTTTCCGTTAACGGATAGATTCGGCGAGGACCGTCATGAGGCGGTTTTAGCCCTTGAGCTAGGTCATTCTAATCTGCGTTTCTAAACTTTTTCAGGCCGTAACGGTACCCTTAAAGCCTCTGTCATGGAAAGACAGGGAAAATTAGAGATCTGGCTCCAGTAGAAAAGTGGGCGAAATTCGTGATTCTTGAGGTAGTCCGAGCTCAATACTTTGCCACAAATTGCTGGATCTTTGCCGCCGGGAAGAATTGCGAATGCTTTATCGTCGACCCTGGAATGGCGATTCCGGACCTCGTAGGCGAGATCAGAGAGGTTATCGACCGCCATAATCTAAAACCCATAGCCACCCTCGTGACACACGGCCACATCGACCACACCTTCTCGGTGCAACCCTTTGATGAAAAATACTCTGTTGCTACTTATATTCATTCCAAGGATCGAGAATTTCTAGTAAATCCAGCAGGGTTGTTGACCCCAGGTGGGCCGACCATTCCCATCCTTCGCGAGATGGGCGTCACCTCTTTTAGCGAACCGACAGACGTGCGTGAGTTGGTAGATGGCGAAACTATTGAAATTGCTGGCTTCACTCTTAAAGCGCTTCACGCGCCCGGACATACTCCAGGTTCTACCGTTTTTGTCGTGGATGACGAATACCTCATTAGTGGGGATGTGCTCTTTAAGAATTCCATCGGGATTACCTCATCGATGCTTGGCTCGCCCGCTGATATGAAGAAGACACTGCGAAAAGTAATTCTTCCGTTGCCCGATCACCTTATTGTTCTTCCAGGCCATGGCACAGAAACTACAATTGGGGCTGAGCGAAAAAATAATGATTATCTTCAAGAGCGATTCTTAAGGAGCGAAGAGTAATGGCGAAGTTTCAAGCTCCCAAAGGGGTGAGCGAATATTATCCAGATCGCTCGATCTACTTTGACTATGTACGCAGCTGCATTATTGAATCCGCGCAAAGTTCGGGCTACGAATTGATGGAATTGCCAATTTATGAAGATACAGAACTATTTAGAAGAGGCGTGGGCGAATCGACAGATGTAGTTAGTAAAGAGATGTTCACCTTTGAGGATCGTGGTGGACGATCGATTACCTTACGACCCGAAGGTACTGCCGGAGTTATGCGAGCGGTTATTGAACATAATCTTGATCGTGGCCAACTGCCAATCAAGGTGTATTACTCTGGCGCTTTTTTTAGAGCAGAGCGTCCACAGGCAGGTCGATATCGCCAGTTCTACCAAGTCGGTATTGAGGCCATTGGGTCATCTGATCCCAGAATAGATGTGGAAGTGATCGCCGTCGCCCACCGTGCCTTTAAAAAGCTTGGATTAAAGAGGTATCGCCTTGAAATAACTTCACTTGGCGATTTAGAAACACGTGAAATTTACCTAACGAAACTGCGCGCCTACATTGAAACAATTTCACTTGATGAAGAAACGTATGCCAGGGGAGCAATTAACCCACTGCGTTTATTTGATGACAAACGAGATGAAATAAGATTATTGATGAGTCAGGCACCTTTACTTTTGGATCATTTGAGTGATGAAAGTCAACGTGAATTTGAATTCGTTAAATCATTACTTTTAAAACTCGGAATCGATTTTGAAATAAATAGTCATATGGTTCGCGGACTTGATTATTACACAGGTACTGCTTTTGAATTTGTACATGATGAACTCGGTGCTCAGTCAGGTATTGGTGGCGGGGGAAGATACGACGGACTTATGGCGCAACTTGGAGGACAGGAGCTTTCTGGTATCGGTTTCGGTCTGGGCCTAGATCGAATTTTACTTGCTTGCGAAGCGGAAGGAATTGCTCTACCAAGCGGTTTTGAGTTGGACCTTTACATCGTTCCACTTGGCACGGGGAATGAAGCGCTCATTATTGCTGAAGAACTTCGGGGGAGAGGACTTCGCGTTGACCTCGCCTTCGGCGATAAAGCGCTCAAAGGCGGGATGAAATCGGCAGATCGCAGCGGAGCCAAGTATTCGGTAGTTCTTGGGGCTGATGAACTAGCAAGCGGATCAATACAGTTAAAAGAGATGGAAACCGGTGTAATCAGTTCCGTTACTCTTAGTGCTTTGGCAAATGAGTTAATCGAACGCATTTCAAACTTTGGAGATTTTTCTTAACATGCTACGTACACATGATGCAGGAACTTTAACTACGAGTGACGCAGGATCAACTGTAATTCTTGCCGGATGGGTCGCTCGACGTCGCGATCACGGCGGGGTTGCTTTTATTGATCTTCGTGATGGCTCAGGCACCGTTCAAGTAGTAATTAAGGATGAGATTGCCGGTGAACTTCGCGCCGAATGGTGTGTACTCATAACCGGGACGGTCAGGGCCAGGCCCGCCGGAAATGAAAATGAAAATATTGCAACTGGTTCGATCGAAATTGATTGCGAGCGCCTTGAAGTACTCAGTGAGGCAGCGCCGTTACCATTTCCAGTTGATAGTGGTGATATCTCCAATATTAGCGAGGAAATTCGGTTGAAATACCGCTACTTGGATCTTCGCCGTGAAGGGCCGTCAAAGAACTTGCGACTTCGTTCCAAAGTGACGTCTACGATTCGCACCGTCATGGATCGCCTTGATTTTCTTGAGATAGAGACTCCTTATTTAACTCGTTCGACTCCCGAAGGGGCCAGGGACTTTCTTGTGCCGGTTCGATTGCAACCGGGAAGTTGGTACGCACTTCCACAGTCACCTCAATTATTTAAGCAACTCCTCATGGTCGCTGGAATGGAGCGGTACTACCAGATCGCTCGTTGTTTTCGAGATGAGGATTTCCGAGCAGATCGTCAACCAGAATTTACGCAACTCGATATCGAAATGTCGTTTGTCGATCAAGAAGATGTCCTGCGAGTTGCTGAGGAAATTCTTGAGGAAGTCTTTGCGAAAACCGTGGGGTATCAACTCGAGCGGCCAATCCCGCGCATGACGTACTTTGATGCGATGCGCCGTTTTGGTTCTGATAAGCCAGATCTACGATTTGGGTTAGAAATCGTAGAAGCAAAAGATTTCTTTGCCGAAACTAACTTTCGAGTTTTTCAGGCGGAATTTGTTGGTGCTCTCGTTATGCCGGGAGGAGCAAGTTCGCCTCGTCGTGAATTAGACGCTTGGCAAGATTGGGCTAAGGCACATGGAGCAAAAGGTTTGGCATATATTCTGATTCAAGAGGACGGAACCCTTGCAGGTCCAGTTGCAAAAAATCTGACCGACAAGGAAGCGGCAGGAATTGCCGAACATACTGGAGCAAGAGCAGGGGATGCCATCTTCTTTGCGGCAGGTGAGAAAAGAAGTTCGCAAGCGCTCCTTGGAGCGGTACGCATAGAAATCGCGAAACGATGTAATTTAATTGAGCCAAATACGTGGAAATTCCTCTGGGTTGTGGACGCCCCCATGTTTGAACCAGTAGACGCGCACAATCCCGAAGCAGGTTGGACCGCCGTTCATCATCCATTTACAGGTCCTAAACCGGAATTTGCCGATACTTTTGATAGTGATCCAGGTACTGCTCTGGCTTATGCCTACGACATTGTCCTTAATGGAAATGAAATTGGCGGTGGATCAATTCGTATTCACAAGCGCGAGATGCAACAACGAGTATTTAACGTGATCGGGCTGACGCCTGCTGAGGCCAAGAGTAAATTCGGCTTCCTGCTTGAAGCATTCAATTATGGTCCGCCGCCCCATGGCGGCATTGCCCTTGGTTTAGATCGCTTGTGCGCCCTTTTGACCGGTGCGCAATCAATTCGTGAGGTGATCGCCTTTCCGAAGACAGCTAGCGGCGGTGACCCACTAACTGGCGCTCCGACTCCAATCACGCCAGCGCAACGCAAAGAAGCTGGCGTGGACTTCATCATTGAAAAGGCAGAATCTGATTAATTTACCGATCCACCCTTAAAGTTCAGGTAGGCTAATCGGTATGGGCCCAGGTGGAATTGCAACGATCATTGCAGCAAGTGCTCTGCTGGTTATCGCATTTGCCTTGGGTTATGCGATCGTACGAGTTGGGAATCTGATTGATGAGGTTGAAGAAACCGTTAAAAACGTCAACAAGATTGTTTCAACGGCCGAGCATTTCACCGAGAAAGTAACGGGTTCGATCACCTCGCTTATCGAAAAGAATTCGGGATTACTTAAAATTATTGGTTCTCTTGCGGGAGCATTTGCTGGCAAGAAGTTTTCTCGCTCCGACCCGGAGCAAAAGTAATAGGTGGAATCCGCAGAAATTAGAGCGCGATGGCTGCGCTTCTTTGAGTCCGACAACGCCCTTGGGCTAAAACACACAGTTGTTCCCTCTGCCTCATTGATTGCAGATGATCCAAATTTACTTCTTGTGAATGCTGGGATGGTTCCATTTAAGCCTTATTTTTTAGGTGAAGTAAAAGCGCCTTTTGCTAGGGCAACCTCGGTGCAAAAGTGCGTACGAACGCTAGACATTGACGAAGTCGGCAAGACAACCCGTCACGCCTCCTTCTTCCAAATGTGTGGAAATTTTTCCTTTGGCGATTATTTCAAAGAGGGTGCGATCACTCTTGCCTGGGAATTATTGACTAAACCTATAGCTGATGGCGGATATGGTTTTCCAGAGGAAAAACTATGGGTGACGGTTTATCTGAATGATGATGAAGCAGCCGATATTTGGCATAAGAAGGTTGGCATACCTCTGAATCGAATTCAACGCAGGGGAATGGCCGATAATTTTTGGTCTATGGGCGTTGCTGGTCCTTGTGGGCCATGTTCTGAAATCTATTACGATCGCGGACCGCAATATGGACGCGAAGGCGGCCCGATAGCTGACGAAGATCGCTACCTTGAAGTATGGAATCTGGTATTCATGCAGAATATCCGCGCAGATGGTGGAAGCAAAGATGATTATCCGATCATTGGCGAATTGCCCGCCAAAAATATTGATACCGGTCTGGGTCTAGAACGAACTGCGGCTCTTTTGCAAGGGGTAGAAAATATTTACGAGATCGATACCACCATGCAAATTTTATCAAAGGCTTCTGAACTAGCTGGCGTTACCTACGGCAAAAACGAGAAGAACGATGTTTCCCTCCGCGTTGTTGCAGATCATGCCCGCACAGCAATGATGTTAATTGGTGATGGGGTTTTGCCGAGCAATGAAGGTCGCGGATATGTCTTGCGCCGAATGATGCGTAGAACGATTCGTAATATGAGAATTCTGGGAGCACCAGATCGCAATTCAAAAGAATTGATCACAGTCGCTATCGAGGCAATGGCACCTCAATATCCAGAACTTATTATTGAAAAATCTAGAATTCTCAGCGTTACAGAAGCTGAAGAAGATTCGTTCCTTTCAACGCTCAAGAGTGGGACACAAATCTTTGATCTAGCAACAAATGATGTGAAATCGATGTCGCACTCTTCATTGAGCGGGGAAACGGCATTTAAATTGCATGATACCTATGGTTTTCCCTTCGATTTAACCCTTGAGATGGCTACTGAAGCGGGGCTTAAAGTCGATGCCGACGGTTTCCGTCGGCTAATGAAAGAGCAGAAAGATCGCGCAAGAGCTGATGCGCGGGCGAAGAAGAGTGGTCACACCGACCTTTCGGAATATCGAAAGATTGTTGACGCGCGGGGTAAGAGTAAGTTTATTGGTTATGAACATCTTGAAGGTGAAGCGGTAGTTCAAGCGCTTATGGTCGATGGACATAGCGTTCCAGAAGCTTACGAGGGCGATATCGAAATAATTTTAAATCGTACACCTTTCTATGCTGAGGGCGGCGGTCAACTTTCCGACGGTGGTTATTTGCTCCTTTCTAATGGAGCTCGGATTGAAATCGATGATGTTCAATCGCCGGTTCCTGGTTTGTATGTGCATCGCGGATTTCTTACTGGCGGAACGATTAAAGTAGATCAACAACTCTTGGCACAGATTGATCAGGGGCGCCGTAAGGCAATTTCCAGAGCGCACACCGCCACGCACATGGTGCACAAGGCTTTCCGAGAAGCTCTTGGCGAAACTGCAACACAAGCGGGTTCTGAGAATGCACCAGGACGTTTCCGTTTCGATTTTCCTGCCAATGGAGCCGTCCCTGTCAGCGTGCTCAATGAAGTCGAATCTAGAGTTAATTCTTTATTAATTGAAAATTTAGAAGTGACGGCCCAAGAGATGAGCCAAGCCAAAGCAAAAGAGATCGGTGCAATGGCGCTTTTCGGTGAGAAGTATGGTGACGTAGTTCGAGTAGTAAGTGTGGGTGACTGGGCGCGCGAACTTTGCGGTGGTACTCATGTTCATTCATCTGCCGAACTCGGAGTTGTTAAATTACTGAATGAATCATCAATCGGCGCTGGTGTGCGCCGGGTTGAAGCTCTCGTGGGAGCAGATGCATTTTCCTTTCTCGCCCGCGAACATATGCTTCTTAATTCATTGACTGAAATTATCAAAGGTGCTCGAGTAGAAGAATTGCCCGAAAGAATTTCAGAACTCTTAACCAAAATGAAGTTGATTGAAAAGGAGTTGACTTCGATTAAATCCGCGCAAGCGATCGCCTCTGTCAATGATTTGGCAAAGAAATTTGAAGTTCTTGGTTCTTATAAGGTCCTAATCACTCAAGTTGCTGATGGTATTTCTGGCGATGATTTACGAATAATGGCGCTGGATCTTCGTAATCGGGATATTCATTCAGTTGTTGCTCTGTTTTCCATTGTTGGAGACCGAGTGGTGCTCGTTGTTGCGGTTAACTCGGAAGCTGCGCGTTCCGGGGTGAAGGCGGGAATTTTGGTGAAACTTGGATCAACAGTGCTTGGTGGCGGCGGGGGAGGCAAAGATGATTTTGCCCAAGGCGGGGGAGATGACACTTCAAAGATCGCCGAGGCGATTCTTGAATTAAAGGCTGCGCTAGGGGCGAAGTAAATCATGAAGAGCGGCCGAAGGATTGCCTTTGATTACGGTCAAGTTCGAATTGGTGTTGCGGTAAGTGACAACTCTGGATTAATAGCGTCGCCTATTGCCACGTTATTAACCAGTGACACAGACCTCGCCGCCCAATTGCTCGCACTTTTTCAAGAAAATGAACCGATTTATATTGTTGTGGGCGAACCCAAACATCTTTCCGGTGCTTCAAACCCATCACTCATAGCTGCACGAGATTTTGCCGAATCACTTCGACTGCTAACGGCAGTTCCAGTTCATTTAGTTGACGAACGAATGTCCACCATCTCCGCTGCCAGAAATCTTCGAAATGCAGGCTTTAATGCGAAGTCCAGCAAAGGGATGATTGATGCCATGGCTGCGGTCTCAATTCTTGAAAGCGCCTTAGAACGAGAACGAATAGCAGGCAACCTTGATTAAGGAACTGCTCAAAAAACGATCGGTACAGATCATCGGCGTGATTCTTGTTGTTTCCCTTGTGATTGTGATCTTGCTGTTCGCAACCAAGCCTAAGGATTACCCACCTAATTCTGCTGGTGCGCCGGTATTGATCGCCGTATCAAACGGCGAGAGCGGTACTGCAATAGCGCAAGACCTTGCAGGCAAATCTGTAGTCCTCAAAGCTTCCACCCTAATTGTAAAAATCATTGCTAGTAGGACGGCAGTTGGAATCGCTCCTGGAATTCACCGAATCGATACTCACATTCCAAGTGACCTGGCTATTGCCGAACTATTAGATCAGAAGAGAATAGTAGATTCAATTAGTGTTTTACCGGGTTCGACTGAATCTGATGTTTTGAAACTTCTTCACGGCGCGAGTTCCTTGATGCAGGACGATCAATTGAACGCGATTACTCCGATTTTTGCTAACTCCAACAACTCTCTAGAGGGTCAAATTGCTCCTGAACAATATTCTTTTCAACCAGGAACCACCACCGAGCAAGCGTTGTCCACAATGGTTAAGAGTTTTTCGAATGAGATATCTCAAACTAAAATTCAATTGGGTTACCTCAACTACCAGCCTTACCAACTCTTGATCATAGCTTCGCTCTTGCAGATTGAAGCCGATCCAACGGATTATTCAAAGGCCGCTCGGGTTATTTACAATCGATTACAAATCGGTATGCCGCTGCAACTCAATTCCACAGTTCAATATGCCGCGGGACTTCGAGGGAAAATTGGTTTGAGCACCGCAGCGACAAAGATTCTATCGCCGTACAACACCTATCTTCATACTGGCTTACCTCCAACTCCGATTTCAAATCCGAGTCTTCCAGCCATAGTTGCTACGCTAAATCCTGCACCCGGAAATTGGTTGTATTTCATCACGGTTAAACCGCATGACACTCGATTTACAGATAGCTATCCAACATTTCAGAAATGGGTTGTCCTCTTCAACGCAAATGTCGCCGCTGGAGATTTCAAATGATTAAAGCGGCTGTTCTCGGATCACCAATAGGACATAGCCTTTCACCCGCTTTACATAAACGGGCCTATGAAATTCTTGGCGTGCCAGCAAGTTATGGCGCAATTGAACTCATTCCAGAACATGCCGAACAATTCTTTAAAATGGCACTTGAAGAAGATTGGACTGGTTTCTCTCTGACCATGCCACTAAAGGAAGCTATATTTGATTTAAATTTTAACGTTGACCCGATTGCACTGCGGATGCGTTCGGCAAATACGTTGATAAAAGAGAATGGCACTTTTTCCGCTACCTCCACAGACCGAACTGGGTTTATTCGTCTCTTTAAAGGCGTTGGGCCCCGCCGAACTGCAATCATTGGTGGAGGAGGAACGGCGCGTGCGGCGCTCGGCGCCCTCGACGGAATTGCGACACATGTAGATTTTCTGCTTCGCTCACCGCAACGCGCCAATTTGCTTTCTACGATTGCCCAGAAAACTGAAGTTAATTTCTTTGATATGGAGCACTCACTTCGCGAATACGATCTTGTAATAGCCGCGGTTCCAAGCGGGGCAAGTGATCAGATCGCCGAATCGCTGGATTTCACCATTCCAACTTTTTGCGAGGTACTTTACAAACCATTTCCAACTCAGTTACTCGCAAAGGCGCGCTCTCTTGGAAGCCAGACAATAGATGGAATCGACCTTCTTGTGGAGCAAGCGATGGATCAAGTTTCCTTATTTACCGGTAAATCCTTTGATCTCATCGAGATGAGATCAGCCCTTCAAGATATTGGTAGATCCCACCTGCGCTAATTTTTGTGGATATCTTTTGTAAGGGATATCAATCCCCGATAGATTTTTTTTATGTTTGAGCTAGTTCCATTACTTGTAGTAGGAATCCCGATAGCAATTTCAGATATCAAGAGCCACCGGATTCCCAACCGCGGTTTAATAACGCTCTGGGTTTTAGAAGAAATAAGTCAACTTCATCGGGGTTGGCATCTAACTCTCACTTCCAACATGACTTCGCTATTGATCTTTTTAGCTGGCTGTACCCTTCACTTATCGACCCGAACACTCATCGGTATGGGTGATATCAAACTCTTCGCATTGCTCGCCTTGTCCCTAGGTAGCCTAAGTAGATCGATGACAGCCCTCACTTACGCCGCGATTATTGCTCTGATTTATGCCGTTGTCGCTAGAAAGAGTGTGATTCCATTCGGACCCGCTCTTCTTATAGGCGCAGTCTCGGTAATTCTCGGTGGTTGACGGCAAATCGCGCAGTGGCGCAGGGCTTGCATCTGTCACAATACGCACATGCTCCGATGGTTAACTGCTGGCGAATCACATGGCCCTGCTCTCTCAGCGATTCTAGAAGGTCTCCCTGCGCACGTTGAGATTTCAACCGAGGTGATCGACGCAGATTTGCAACGCCGCCGGTTGGGTTTTGGCAGAGGGGCGCGCCAAAGTTTTGAGGCGGATACGGTCACGATCCTTGGTGGAGTACGTCACGGTGAGACTCAAGGCGGTCCGATAGCAATTCAAGTGGGTAACTCCGAATGGCCCAAATGGGAAAAAGTAATGTCAGCCGATCCAATTCCCGCCGCAGAACTTGCAGAGTTGGCCCGTAACGCACCCCTTACTCGTCCGCGTCCGGGCCATGCCGACCTTGTAGGTATGCAGAAATATGGATTTAGTGATGCACGTCCGATCTTGGAGCGAGCAAGTGCACGAGAAACTGCAGCTCGCGTTGCACTTGGCTCGGTAGCGCGAGCTTTTCTAGAACAAGCCGTAGGTATACGGATTATGAGTCATGTACTTTCGATAGGAACTGCGGGAAGCGATGCGGATTATGTTCTTCCAACTTTCGCCGACCGCGAGCTCGTTGATGCGGATCCCGTTCGCTCCTTTGACAAGTTAGCAAGTGCCGCCATGGTCGCCGAAATTGAGGCAGCGCATCTGGCCGGAGATACTTTAGGTGGAGTGGTCGAGGTCCTAGCCTTTGACTTACCACCAGGACTTGGTTCTCATGCCCATTGGGATCGCAGGCTTGATGCTCGTCTTGCCAGTGCGATGATGGGAATTCAAGCAATTAAAGGAGTAGAAATTGGAGATGGCTTTACTACTGCCAGACGAAGAGGCTCTGTAGCGCACGATGAAATCGAAAAGGATTCCGCCGGAAATATCGTTCGTCGGACTGATCGAGCAGGCGGGACCGAAGGCGGGATGTCTAATGGCGAGATCCTTCGAGTTCGAGCCGCAATGAAACCAATTTCGACGGTGCCAAGAGCTCTTGACACTATTGATGTGCTAACTGGGGAACCAGCTAAGGCGATTAATCAGCGCTCTGATGTCTGCGCAGTTCCCGCGGCCGGAATCGTTGCAGAAGCAATGTGCGCACTTGTTTTGGCCGATGCGGTGATAGAAAAATTCGGTGGCGATTCCGTGGCCGAAACACGGCGTAATTACTTGAGCTATCTCCAGGCGCTCGAGATTAAATAGATGCCGCGCGCAATACTGATAGGTGCCCCAGGCTCTGGAAAGAGCACTGTTGGCAGAGTACTGGCGCGGGAACTAGGCGTTACCTTTGCCGATACCGATTCACAAATAATCGAGTTGGAGCATAGGTCGATTCCCGAGATATTTGCGCGCGATGGCGAGCAGGGATTTCGTGCAATTGAACGTTCTGTAGTGCTCTCCGCGTTGACGTCGGAGGTCGGAGTGATCTCATTAGGTGGTGGAGCTGTTCTTGACGCCGACGTGCAATACGCTCTCAAGGAAACCGATGCTGATGTTATTTTCCTCGATGTTGGACTTTCAAATGTATTGGCCCGTATCGGTAATCGAAGTGATCGCCCCTTGCTTGCAAAGAACGCCGAACAACAATGGCTTGAACTCATGTCCACCAGGGAACCGATTTATCGTGAGTTGGCGAATATCCACATATCTACAGATAATAAGAAAGCGGTAGAGGTCGCTGCCGAACTAATTAACCACATGGGAATAACTCATGATTAAAATTCCAGTTCACGCCGAAATTGATTATGACATCCTTGTTGGCGATGAATGGATCCGCTTCCTTGCGCGGACTCTGAGTGAGCATAAGAAATCCATGATTATTGCGCCATCTATCATCGCCCAAAGCGCTGAGTTGAAAAAGCTTTGCGAGGACTCAGAAACCATTCTTTTTATTACACCTGACGGCGAAGATCAGAAGCATATTGCGGTCGTTGAAAGAGCATGGCAGATGCTCGGGGAGAAAGAGTTTGGTAGAACTGATGCCATCATAGGAATTGGTGGTGGGGCGACAACGGACTTTGCAGGGTTTGTGGCGGCAACCTGGTTACGCGGCATTGCTTGGTATGCGATTCCCACGACACTTGCTGGAATGGTAGATGCAGCCGTCGGAGGTAAAACCGGCATCAATACCGCCGCTGGAAAGAATTTGGTTGGTTCCTTTTATTCGCCAAAGGCAGTGTGCATTGATATCTCCTGGCTAGATTCACTTTCAGACCGCGACTTTTCGGCTGGATTAGCAGAGGTGATAAAAACGGGATTTATCCGAGACCTTTCGATACTCGAATTATTGGAGGAGGTTTCAGGAGTGAGGGAAGCTCGGACTCTCTCAAAAAAGTTAGTGGCTAAGAGTGTTGGAGTAAAGGCTCACGTAGTCTCGGCAGATTTCAGGGAAGGCAAACTCCGTGAAATTCTTAATTTCGGCCACACCTTCGGCCATGCGATAGAAAAGCAGGCTGACTATTCGCTGCGACACGGTGAAGCTGTTTCGATAGGCCTTCACTTCGCGGCCGTTTTGAGCGAGGCCTCTTTGACAATGGATCACTCAGTTACCACCCGACTTCTTGCGTTACTTCAAAAGTTTAATCTTCCAATATCCATTTCGAAGCAAGATTTCCCTTGGAAGGATATTTACCCGCTGATGGTTGGGGATAAGAAAAGCAGGGATGGTCGCATCAGATTCATAGGCCTGAATGCGGCAGGTGAACCAGCCTGGATTGAAGATGCGAGTGCGGAACTCTTGCATCATACCTATGAGAAGATTCTTCAATGAAGATCCTCGTACTCAATGGCCCAAATCTCGGTCGTCTCGATCTGCGCGATTCATCGATCTATGGAAATATGAATTTTACGGAACTGAGTGAGTTCATTATTGAAAGTGCGAATTCATTGGGTCTCGATGTTGAGGTCAGGCAAAGTGATTCTGAAGTTGAATTGATAACCTGGCTACATGAGGCAGCAGATGCTAAGTATCCTGTGATATTTAATCCAGCGGCCTTTACCCATTATTCATATGCAATTCGCGATGCTGCGGCGATGCTCAAGGCTCCTCTCATTGAGGTTCATCTCAGTAATCCATTGGCACGCGAGGAGTTTCGGCATACTTCAGTCATTTCAGGGGTGGCGTATGGCACTATCGGTGGTTTTGGGGCTGATTCCTATCGGTTGGCGCTAATAGCCATGAAAGAGTTGATCTAACCTTCAGGTATTCTCCTCCAATGGCTACTACAAATGACCTTAAGAATGGCATGACTCTTGATATTGAAGGAAAGCTATGGACCGTCGTGGAATTTCAGCATGTAAAGCCAGGCAAAGGCCCAGCGTTCGTTCGAACTAAATTGAAGTTGGTTCCAGGTGGGAAAGTCATAGATCGAACTTTTAACGCTGGACTAAAGATCGATGTTGCCCAACTTGAAAAACGGGATATGCAATTTCTGTACCGTGATGGCGAAGACTTTATCTTTATGGACACTCAAAATTATGATCAGATTGCTATAAGCCCTGAGGTCGTTGGCGACGCTGCCAACTACATGCTTGAAAATCTCGATGCAGTTGTGGCCGTCCATGATGGAAATCCGCTCTATATTGAACTTGCAGCTTCCGTTGAATTATCTATTACTTATACCGAACCCGGTCTACAGGGTGATCGATCATCAGGTGGAACAAAACCCGCCACGGTCGAAACCGGAATTCAAATTCAGGTGCCGCTTTTCATCAAGCAAGATGAGAAAGTGCTTGTTGATACTCGCACAGGGGCTTATCTCGGTCGCGCAAATTCTTAATGTTCCACTGTCTGAAGATCGAAATTGTAAATGAGCGCTAGGCGAAAGGCCCGTAAAAAGGCGCTAGATATTCTCTTTGAATCCGATATGCGTGGGGTAAGCGCAGACATTCTTCTTTCCGAACGCGCCGTAGACGAGCTTTCGCAATCGGATTATGTTCGCACCCTTGTGCAAGGCGTCACCTTGCACCGCGAGAGGATTGACGAGTTGATCCATACCTATGCCGAGGGCTGGGATCTGGATCGAATGCCGATCATTGACAGAAACCTGTTGCGGATCGCGCTCTATGAAATTCTTTGGGAAGATGACTTGGATGACAAGGTTGCGGTCTCGGAAGCCGTTGAAATTGCGCAAGAACTATCCACTGTTGACTCTGGGGCTTACATCAATGGGGTGCTTGGTCGAGTAATCCTTTTAAAGTCAGTTATCTCCCTTTCGTAGTTTATGGGCGAAGACTGGTATCCTGTGCGCGCGGATAACCCGTGCATCCTTTAACTGACGTCCTGTGAGGCGGCAAAGGAGAAATCATGAGTATTGTGCTGGACCAGAGCGAGATTGATCGCTCCTTAAAACGTATTTCACATGAGATTATCGAACATAATCATGGCTTGGAATCAGTCGTACTTCTTGGAATTCCCACTCGCGGTGTAACCCTTGCTCAGAGAATAGGCGTCTTTCTAAGCACGATTGATAGCGGAGTTCCCGTGGGCACTTTGGATATAACGATGTTTCGGGATGATCTCAGGTTGCGCCCACTTCGCGCCCTCATGCCTACTCAGATTCCAGCTGGTGGACTGCAGGGCAAGGATCTAATACTCATCGACGATGTTCTTTACTCAGGAAGGACCATTCGTGCGGCTCTTGATGCAATTGGTGAACTGGGTCGCCCTAGAACAGTGCAACTCGCGGTATTGATAGATCGTGGACATCGCGAGCTTCCGATAAGAGCTGACTACGTTGGCAAGAATATTCCGACAAACGCCCAAGAGAGCGTTCGAGTTCAACTCCTTGAAATCGATGGGATCGATCAAGTGGAGGTGGGGCCCTGATGCGCTCTCGAAACTTACTTTCGATCAATGATTTATCACCCACTGAAATCCTTGAAATCTTAGATACCGCCCGCGAGCTTTCGCGAATTACTGATGGTGCCATAAAAAAATTACCAACTTTGCGAGGCCGAACCGTTGTAAATTTATTTTTCGAAGATTCAACAAGAACACGACTTAGTTTTGAAGCAGCTGCAAAGCGCTTATCTGCCGATGTTATTAATTTTTCCGCAAAGGGATCAAGTGTAAGCAAAGGTGAAAGCCTCAAGGACACAGCGCAAACTCTTGAAGCTATGGGAGCTGAACTGATTATTATCAGGCACAGTTCGTCCGGTGCCGCGCAGCGGTTAGCGGAATCTGGATGGATTAAATCCCCTGTGGTAAACGCTGGTGATGGAATGCACGAACATCCAACGCAAGCACTTTTAGATGCCTTCACAATCCGTAACCATTTTCCGGATCATGATCGAGATTTCACCGGGCTTCATATCGGGATAGTTGGCGACATTTTGCATTCCAGGGTAGCTCGTAGTAACGCTCTCTTGTTGTCTGCATTGGGAGCGCGAGTAACCTTAATAGCCCCCCCCACTTTGATGCCGATTGGGGTAGAGAAATGGTCGGTAGCAACCTCGTATAACTTGGATTCGCAATTACCTTCACTTGACGCCATCATGATGCTTCGCGTGCAGAGTGAAAGAATGAACGACGCCTTCTTCCCAACTGAACGCGAATATGCCAGAGACTATGGACTTGGAATACAACGTCTTGCCCGACTTAAAAATTCAGCAATCGTGATGCACCCTGGCCCAATGAATCGCGGTTTGGAAATTTCTGCTGCGGTGGCAGATAGTCCTCAATCTGTAATTTTGGAGCAAGTCGCCAATGGCGTAGTCGTTCGCATGGCAGTCCTATATTTGCTCATGGGCGGCGCATCAATTCCCACGGAAGGAGTCCTCGTATGAGCGAGCGTGATTTCCTTCTTAAGAACGCCACCATGCTTGACGGCGCCGTCATAGATGTTGAAGTGCGCGAGTCCCGAATTTCGAAAATGGGGACGTCTATCGCTTCAGAACTTCGAGTGATTGACGCCAAGAAGAATCTGTTGCTGCCGGGGCTTGTTGATCTACATACGCACCTTCGTGAACCCGGACGCGAGAATTCAGAGACAGTTTTATCTGGAAGTCAATCAGCAATTAAGGGTGGATATACAGCCGTGAGTGCTATGGCCAACACTTCTCCCGTTGCCGATACAGCAGGGGTGGTCGAACAAGTTGCACGTCTGGGCAAAGAGGCAGGTTTGTGCGATGTTTTCCCAATTGGCGCCGTAACGGTCGGACTTAAGGGTGAACAACTTGCTGAACTTTCTGCGATGGCCCAGTCCGCCGCAAAAGTTCGAATCTTTAGTGATGATGGAAATTGTGTAAGTGACCCACTTCTTATGCGGCGAGCGCTGGAATATGTGAAGAGTTTTGGAGGTGTGATTGCCCAACATTCGCAGGAACCAAAATTAACGATAGGTGCGCAAATGAACGAGGGCGAAGTGTCTAGTCGCCTTGGACTCAAGGGTTGGCCAGCTGTCGCCGAAGAGTCGATCATTGCCCGAGATATCTTGATGGCACATTATGTACAGAGTCGATTGCATATCTGTCATCTCACCACGAAGGGCGGAGTGGAACTCGTCAGATGGGCAAAGAGTCAGGGCATGGCAGTGACGGCGGAAGTAACTCCTCATCACTTGCTACTCACCGATGAAATGGCACAAAATTACGATCCAGCATTTAAGGTGAATCCGCCCCTGCGAACAACTGCTGATGTCATGGCACTTCGCGCAGGGCTAGCTGATGGAACGATTGATATCGTTGCAACCGATCACGCTCCTCATCCGTCTGAAACGAAAGATTGTGAGTGGAGCGCCGCCGCTTTCGGAATGATTGGACTCGAAACTGCGCTATCAGTGGTGGCAGAGTCAATGATTAAGACTGGTCTTATGAATTGGTCCACGCTCGTACAACGAATGTCAACAATGCCCGCGACGATTGCAGGTTATTCCGAACATGGATCAATTTCTCTTGGCGGAATGGCCAATTTCATTATTGTGGACCTGGAAGCTTCGTGGCAAGTGGATCAGACGCAAACGTTCTCTCGTAGTTCCAATACACCTTTTCACGGACTCTCTCTGCCGGTTTCGATTGTTCACACCTTCTATCGTGGAGTTCACGTGTTAAGCAATGGCCAATTAACGGGGTTGAAATATGAGTAAGGCGTTCTTGGTATTTGACGACGGCGCAATCTTTGAAGGCACAAGTTGGGCTGCTACGGGTGAAACCTTTGGTGAAGCAGTTTTCTCGACGGGAATGACCGGCTATCAAGAAACTCTCACTGATCCTTCGTATCACAAACAAATCGTGATAATGACGGCGCCCCATATCGGAAATACTGGAATGAATGAAGCTGATATGGAATCGAATCAAATTTGGGTTTCGGGTTTTGTGGTCCGAAATCCAACACCGCGAACGAGCAATTGGCGTTCGCAATATTCCCTTGAAGATGCGCTAATTTCTTCACATATTATCGGTATTCAAGGAGTCGATACCCGTGCGATCACTCGTCATTTGCGTGATCGTGGAGCGATGCGAGTGGGCATTTTCTCCGGTTCTCCATTGACGCGCGAGGAAATGGTTATCAAGGTCCGCGCCACATCTTCGATGTCCGGAGCCTTTTTGGCCAGTGATGTGACAACAAAAGAGAAGTATGTCGTGCTACCACCACCCGGCATTCCTACTAAATTTCGGGTTGCAGCATTGGATTTAGGAATCAAGAACGCTACTCCTAGATCTATGTCAGAGCGTGGGATGGAGGTAACGGTTTTCCCACTCGGCAGCAGCGTGCAGGAAATTAAGAGCATGAATCCCGATGGTCTGTTCATTTCCAACGGCCCCGGAGATCCCGCAACTATGACCCAAGTAGTTGAGTTGGTCCGAGAATTTTTACTTGATGAGATCCCGGTCTTCGGTATTTGTTTCGGACACCAAATTCTCGGCCGAGCTCTGGGCTTTGATACTTATAAATTACCTTTTGGGCATCACGGTATTAACCAACCCGTGAAAAACCTTCGTACTGGCAAGATAGAAATCACCGCCCATAATCACGGCTTTGCAGTTGCCGCCCCGCTCAATACTAACTTCACAACGGTTTTTGGAGCTGGGTTTGTTAGTCACATCTGCCTCAATGACGGAGTCATTGAGGGACTAGAACTATTGGAACGACCAGCTTTTAGTGTTCAGTACCATCCAGAATCGGCAGCGGGTCCTCATGATGCCGCTTATTTATTTGATCACTTCGCAGCCCTCATGACAAAGGCAAGGGTGCAAATGACTAGGGAGAAACATGCCTAAGGAGAACCATGCCTAGAGACAGTAGCATCGAAAGCGTGCTCGTCATTGGTTCTGGTCCGATCGTCATTGGCCAAGCCTGTGAATTCGATTATTCAGGAGTTCAGGCTTGCCGCGTTCTTCGCGAAGAGGGAATTCGTGTCATCTTGATTAACTCCAATCCTGCCACGATCATGACAGATCCGGAATTTGCAGATGCTACTTATATTGAACCGATTACCCCGGAAATTATCGAAAAGATAATGGAGATCGAACGGCCCTCTGCGGTCTTAGCCACACTCGGAGGACAGACAGCGCTCAACGCAGCAATGGCCCTTCACGCACGTGGATCTTTTGAAAAGTATGGCGTGCGGCTCATTGGCGCCAATGTTGAAGCCATTAAACGCGGTGAAGATCGCGAGATCTTTAAAACGATTGTTGAAAAAATTGGTGGCCAATCGGCGCGATCTCGGATTTGTCACTCAATGTCTGAATGCTTGGCTGCTGCGCTCGAGCTTAATTACCCGGTAGTTGTTAGGCCATCGTTCACAATGGGAGGCCTCGGTTCAGGTATCGCTTTTGATCAGACCGAACTTGAGCTAATCGCTGGCGCAGGTTTACGTCATAGCCCAACAAATGAAGTTCTTTTGGAAGAGTCAATTCTTGGTTGGAAAGAATTCGAACTCGAAGTCATGCGCGACCACCTGGACAATGTGGTTATCGTCTGCAGTATCGAAAATGTGGATCCCATGGGCGTTCATACGGGAGACTCGATTACGGTTGCTCCCGCGTTGACACTTACGGATGTCGAGTATCAACGCCTTCGCGATCTCTCCATAAATATTATTCGTGAAGTGGGAGTGGAAACAGGAGGTTGCAATATTCAGTTTGCGGTAAATCCGCAAGACGGCAGAATTATCGTTATCGAAATGAACCCGCGGGTTTCTCGCTCATCGGCACTGGCCTCCAAGGCAACTGGATTTCCAATTGCTAAAATTGCAACCAAGTTGGCAGTTGGTTACACGTTAGATGAAATTGAAAATGATATAACAAAGAGTACGCCTGCCTCGTTTGAACCTACCCTTGACTACATCGTTGTGAAGGTACCGCGTTTCGCCTTTGAAAAATTTGCTGAAGCTGATCCTAGATTAACTACAACAATGAAATCTGTAGGAGAAGCAATGGCTCTGGGACGCTGCTTTGCCGAAGCGTTGCAAAAAGCTCTCCGTTCACTAGAGAAAAAAGGAAGTACCTTTTCATGGCGATCCGATGGTGAAGATCTAGAACATCTACTTTCAAAAATCGGCACTCCGACCGAATGGAGATTACAACAAGTCCAACGGGCGCTCTGGCTTGGCGCTAGTGTCGAAGAAGTTTATTCAATCTGCAAAATCGACCCATGGTTTCTTGCGCAAATCCAAGAAATCAATCTGTTGGCTGATGAAATTCGTAGCACCCACCCATTTGAATCACCTTTGCTCAAGAGAGCAAAGAGCAATGGTTTCTCTGACGCCCAAATCGCCGAACTTCGAGATGTGCCCGAATCCGTAATTAAAAATGATCGGGCATTGGCGCATATTCATCCAGTATATAAAATGGTTGATACCTGCGCTGCCGAATTTGAATCAAGCACCCCTTACTATTATTCCTCTTATGATTTAGAGTCCGAAGTATTACCTCGAACTAGACCGGCTGTCGTCATCCTCGGAAGCGGACCGAATCGAATCGGGCAAGGCCTTGAGTTTGATTATTCATGCGTGCATGCCGCATTCGCACTCCGAGATGCGGGTTTTGAAACAATTATGATTAATTGCAACCCCGAAACCGTGTCAACGGACTATGACACTTCTGACCGATTGTACTTTGAGCCACTTACACTTGAGGATGTCTTGGAAGTGATTGCTGCTGAAACCGCAGCCGGGCCCGTTTTGGGAGTCATTGCACAATTGGGTGGTCAAACCCCGTTGGGCTTAGCACGCGGATTGCTTGATGCCGGCGTCACAATTCTTGGTACTAGCCCTGATGCCATTAACTTGGCTGAAGATCGTGGGGAGTTTGGAAGGATCTTGGCGGAAAACAATCTCAATGCACCAAAGTATGGGTTGGCTCGCTCCTATGAGGAAGCTGTTGCGGTAGCGGCAGAAATTTCCTATCCAGTTTTAGTTCGTCCATCTTTTGTGCTTGGCGGCCGAGGCATGGAAATCGTCTATGACAATGAATCCCTGCGAGGTTTCATTGAAAAGGCCACCGAAATAACACCTAACCAACCAGTTCTCATCGATCGATTTTTAGATGATGCTATTGAAATTGATGTTGATGCGCTCTTTGACGGAACAGAATTGTACTTGGCGGCAACGATGGAGCACATAGAGGAAGCGGGAATTCATTCAGGTGACTCTGCCTGTGTTCTTCCAAGCATCTCACTCTCGGCAATTCAACTAAGCGATATTCGCGCAGCAACGATGAAAATTGCCCGCGGGGTAGATGTCCGAGGATTAATCAATATCCAATTTGCGATCGCACGTGGGGATCAAGTTCTCTATGTCTTGGAAGCAAATCCGCGAGCATCAAGAACCGTACCCTTTGTTTCGAAAGCGACAGGCATCGCACTCGCCAAGGCGGCCGCGTTGATCTCAATTGGTAAGAGCATTAAAGAGTTACGAGAGTCAGGTTTGCTACCTGCCAAAGGAGATGGCATCGCCTTTGGCGTCTGCGTCAAAGAAGCCGTCTTGCCCTGGAATCGCTTTCGCCGGATTGACGGTACCGGAGTTGATTCGGTACTAGGACCAGAAATGCGCTCTACAGGTGAAGTAATGGGTATTTCCGAAACCTTTGGTGAAGCCTATGCAAAGAGTCAGATCGCCTCATTTGGAGCCCTCCCATCGAGCGGACACGTTTTTCTTTCACTATCAGAACGCGATAAAGCGGCAAGTGTTGAACCAGCACGTTCACTGGTGAATTTGGGTTTCACGCTTTTCACTACCGCCGGTACTCATGATTTATTGGCTTCGCAGGGAGTTCCATCAACGGTTGTTCGAAAGAATTCGGAGGCAGGGGAGGGTCTTTCGGCAGTAGATATCATCAATACCGGACAGGTTGATCTCGTTATCAACACACCGCTAGGCCGGGGCACACGTCAAGACGGTTGGTTGATTCGAACTGCGGCGGTTCAGCGAGGAATTCCTATCATTACAACGATTGCAGGTTTTAAAGCGGCGGTTTCGGGTATCACTGAACTTAATGATCACGATTTTTCGGTGCGCTCCTTACAGCGTTGGCAACATTTGGTGGGACGATGATTAGACCGATGATTAGACCGATGATTAGACCGATGATTAGACCGATGATTAGACCGATGATTAGACGATGATTAATCCAAAAGCTGACCAGATTGATGCCGAAGTCATTTCAAATAAGCGCATTGGCGCTTACAATCACATGGTTTTCGCCGTGAACGAACTTGCCAGCCACTGCCGGCCAGGAAACTTTGCTGCGATTGCCGTCGGCGGCCCTGGGTCGTCAATGATTTTGCGCAGAGCATTTGCAATTTATCGTGCCTCCACTCGAGCTGATGGAACTGGGATTCTAGAACTTGTTGTAGCGCCTTATGGAAATGGAAGTAGGTGGCTCGCCGCGCGTTTAGTTGGTGATCACGTTAATCTGATTGCACCACTCGGAACCGCATTTGGAATCCCTACAGAACCTATTCGTGCTCTCTTGGTAGGCGGTGGTTACGGATCCGCGCCGCTCTTTGCGCTAGCCGAAACTCTCAAGGGTCGTGGTTGCCGGGTTGATATGGTACTTGGAGCGAGCACGGCAGCAAAAATTTATGCACCGCTGGAGGGTAAGCGCTCAGTTAATTCACTTACGATCACAACTGATGATGGAAGCGCAGGAACCGCGGGTCTTGTCAGCGATGTTCTTCTAAAACTTATTTTCGAGAATGAAATAGATGTGATTTACTCATGTGGACCAATGGCAATGCTTGAGGCAATAACAAGAATTTCGCAGGAGACTGGCGTCATTCATCAATGTTCTGTTGAAGAATCTATGGCTTGCGGTATCGGCGTTTGCATGACCTGCGTTCTTCCCTTTGAAGGAGAAGATGGTGTTGTCCGAATGTCTCGCACATGTATCGATGGACCCGTAATGGATGGAAACAAAGTTCTCTGGAACCGCGCTCGTGAAATCCCAGATGGTGTGTGGGGACAATGACTTTTAAGACTTTTAAGACTTTTAACTACAGTACTTCTATCGCAAGCGCTCTTTTTCCAAATCCGATTTTTACCGCATCGGGATGTGCCGGCTCGGGCAAAGAACTTGTGCATTTCTTTCCACTTAATGATTTAGGTGCGATTGTGACCAAATCCATTATGGTTAAACCGCGGAGTGGAAGAGCAACTCCTCGAATGGCAGAAACGCCTAGCGGAATGCTTAACTCAATTGGATTACAAGGACCTGGTATCGACTTCTTTCTTGAAAATGATATTCCATGGCTTCGTGATCAAGGGGCCAGGATTATTGTAAGTATTGCTGGAGAAACCATAGAAGATTACGCCGTTCTAGCTCGTAAACTTCGGCCAGTTCAAGGAATTAGCGCTCTTGAAGTCAATATCTCGTGCCCCAATGTAGAAAATAGGGGCCAAGTTTTCGCCTGTAACCCCGAGACGGCAAGTGCGGCTATCGCTGCGGTTCGCAGAAATATTGGTGGCGAGTTACCGATCATCGCAAAACTCTCTCCGGATGTCACGGATATAGCTGAAATTGCAAAGAGTGTGGTCGATGCCGGCGCTGACGCGCTAGCTCTCATCAATACCCTGCTTGGAATGGTCATTGATACAAACACAATGGTTCCTAAACTTTCACAACGAACTGGTGGATTATCAGGTCCTGCGATTCGCCCCATCGCCGTTCGCGCCATCTATCAAGTACGCGCCGCACTTCCGGGTATACCGATTGTCGGCATGGGTGGAGTATCTAACGGTAGAGATGCCTTTGAATTAGTACTCGCTGGAGCTAATGCGATTTCAGTCGGTACAGCAACCTTCGGAAATCCGAGAGCGGCAATTCTCATTAAATCTGAATTGGAAGAGATTTGTCTTGCACGTGGATTTGATTCATTCCAAGAGGCTATTGGCTATGCGCACAGAGTGGAGCAATAATGGTTGAGATGATCGTTGATTCCAAATCTAAAAAGAGTTCCCCTATCATTTTGGCTTTAGATACTGATGACTTGGATACGGCCATTAATTGGATTGAAGCTACCCAAAATTCGATTGATATCTATAAAGTTGGACTCGAATTTTTCTTGAAGTTTGGAATCGCCGGATTGCAGCAATTACGTGCGAGGAGAAAATTCGAACTCTTTCTTGATCTCAAGTTGCACGACATTCCTAATACGGTTGCGGGAGCAATTGCCTCAGTACGCCAGCTCGCGCCGCGATTTTTAACGGTACATGCTTCGGGAGGAAGCAAGATGGTTCAATCGGCGTCGCAGGCAGCTCCAGATATTGAAATCACAGCCGTAACGGTCCTTACCTCACTAGATGACATTGAATTAATCAAGATGGGGATTAATTCCTCGCCATTGAATTTTGCGCTTGCCCTGGCTAAAAATTCTGTTTCAGCTGGGGCCCGCGCAATTGTCTGTTCACCACTCGAAGTGGAGGCGATTCGAGCCGCAGTGGGGGATCACATAACCTTAATCACACCTGGCGTTCGCCCTGCGGATTCAGAATTAGGCGATCAAAGTAGGGTAATGCTTCCAAAGGATGCGATGGCAGCGGGTGCCAACTTTCTCGTTATAGGCAGGCCGATAACTTCGTATTATTCCAAGTCTGCGCAAGCGATGTCCGAACGAGCAAACCAGATCGTGGAGTCCCTTTCTTGACTCCCACGCCGCCGCCGCAACTGACTCTCGAACAGCGCCATCTTGCATTGCTTAAAGCGAAGCAATCTAGGCAAGAAAGGGCCGAGATGAAACGCCAAATTACATCCGGTGAATTGACGATCTTCGATGCTATTAACGATCCACGCGAATCAATCCGGCGAATGAAAGTTATTGAGTTACTTACCGCTCTTCCTGGAGTCGGTAAATCAAGAGCAACTCTGATTATGGAGCGGCGTAGAATTTCACCCACTCGAAGGATCGGTGGCCTAGGGCATTTACAGCTCCGAGCTTTGGGAAAGGAGTTAGCGGTGGCTAAAGTTGATACCACTCGCGGCAACTTACTTGTTATCTCTGGCCCGGGGGGTGTTGGGAAAAGTACAATTGCTGCATCGCTTCGGAGCGATCCTCGGTTTTGGGTGAGCGTATCCGCAACCACTAGGTCCCCCCGGCCGGGTGAGCGGGACGGCGTTGATTATTTCTTTTACAGCGACCAGAAGTTTGCGAATTTGGTTGATTCTGACGATTTTTTAGAGTGGGCAGAATTTGCTGGACATAAATATGGGACACCTCGTGAACCAGTCGAGGAATGGCGAAATTTGGGCAAGCATGTGATTCTTGAGATTGACCTTGATGGCGCTAGACAGGTTCGCTCGCGGTTGCCTGGAGCCATTTTGATCTTTATTTCCCCACCTTCGTGGGATGAACTCATTCGTCGCTTGACTAGTCGAGGTACGGACTCGCCCGAGCGCCGAACAGCCAGGTTGGCCCTAGCTGAGCAGGAAATGGCCGCATCTGACGAATTTGACGTTGTGTTGGTCAATGACCAGGTCGATGCTCTGATCGCTCAACTGGTATCCTTGGCAACTGCGTAAACATTGATGTGACCCGAGTTAGTCGTAATCCTAGATAAATGAATGAATAGAGGGACGTATATGTCTGCTGAACTAACTGATGGAATCACCCACCCACCAATCGATGAATTGCTCGACAAGGCGGGATCCAAATACAGTTTGGTGCTTTATGCCGCAAAACGTGCCCGTCAGATTAACGCCTATTACTCACAGCTCGGTGAAGGCCTGCTTGAATATGTTGGGCCACTGGTCGAAACCTATGTACATGAGAAGCCTCTTTCCATCGCACTTCGAGAAATCAATGAAGGACTCCTCACCATTGAAAACCTTGAGCCAGTAGCGGAGCAGACCACTTCAGAAGTTTCTGCTTAACCAGAAAATAGATGTTTCCGCGCGGGCGTGAAATTATCCTCGGTGTTGCCGGGGGAATTTCAGCCTATAAGTCGTGTGAGCTACTTAGACGCCTGCAAGATCAAGGCTTTCTCATCACTGTAGTCCCCACAAGGGCTAGTCTGAACTTTGTTGGACTTGCAACATGGGAAGCGCTATCGGGTCGCACGGTTCCCGTAGATCTCTGGAACAACGTCCATGAAGTCCCTCACATTAAATTAGCAAAAAGCGTTGATGCAATCGTCATCGCACCTGCGACTGCGGACCTGATTGCCAAAATGGCTGCCGGACAGGCAGATGATTTGCTGACAAATATTATTTTGGCGACTAATGCTCCAATCATCGTTGTCCCAGCCATGCATACTGAGATGTGGCTTAATGCCGCAACAATCGCAAATGTTGCATTGTTGCGATCGCGAGGTTGTGTCATCGTGGAACCGGATTCAGGGCGACTGACAGGCGATGATGTTGGAGTAGGTAGATTCCCTGAAGTATCTAAGATTGTTGAGCTCATTGACGAAACTCTGCACCACAAGGCCGACTTGCTTGGCAAGAAGGTGCTGATCAGCTCTGGCGGCACTCGCGAGGCGATTGATCCAGTTCGATATATAGGAAATTATTCTTCTGGGAAGCAGGGGTACGCCCTTGCATATGCAGCTGCGCTCCGTGGCGCAGAAGTGCTCTTGGTTTCTGCAAATTCAGAGCTTGTCGATATCGAAGGCGTTAAAACAATTCATGTCGGAAGCGCGCAGCAAATGCAAGACGTTCTCGAAAGCCACTTTGGTAACGCGGATATCGTCCTTCTGGCGGCTGCGGTAGCCGATGTCAGACCAGAGACTGTAGGGGCTTCAAAGATCGCCAAGGATGAACTCAGATCAATTTCTCTGGTTCCAAACCCCGATATTGCTGCGGCACTTTCGGCCAAAAAGGTGCACCAAATCATGATGGGATTTGCGGCCCAGACAGAAACAGATGACCAAGTTGGTTTAGCCAAGGCAGTTGCAAAGTTGAATGAAAAGCAACTTGATGTGATTTATTTTAATGATGTTTCAAAGGGGGCAATCTTTGGATCTGACCTTACTGAAGGGGCAATCATTGATAAGTCTGGCGAATTAGTTCGTTTCCCTCGTGAGAGTAAGTTAACACTTGCCAATAAACTTCTAGATTTAGCCCTTGATAAGTTAGGTTAACCCAATGACCAAGCGACTATTCACCTCCGAGTCTGTAACAGAAGGCCATCCAGACAAGATTGCAGATCAAATCTCTGATGCTATCTTGGACTCTCTCCTTAGCCAAGATGTGAAGAGTCGGGTTGCTATCGAAACGCTGATCGCTACAGGTCAAGTTCATGTAGCTGGTGAAGTGACAACGAGCGGCTACGCCGATGTCATGAATATCGTCCGTGACACTGTCTTGGAGATCGGTTACGACTCTTCCGAAAAGGGCTTCGATGGACATTCCTGTGGCGTATCACTTTCGATCGGACAACAATCGAAAGATATCGCACAGGGAGTTAACTCGGCTTTTGAAAAACGAGTTTCAGATTCAGTTGATCCGCTAGATTTGCAGGGAGCTGGCGATCAAGGGTTAATGTTTGGCTACGCCTGCCAAGATACACCTGAACTAATGCCGCTTCCCATTGCCTTGGCGCATCAACTTTCGATGCAGTTGGCCAAAGTGCGGAAGTCTGGTGAATTGGCATACCTTCGCCCAGACGGCAAAACCCAAGTCACGATTGAGTATGACGGTGATAGGGCAATCGCGCTCAACACGATCGTTATCTCATCCCAACATAGCGCTCAGATTGATATTGAGAACGTTCTCGCACCGGATATCGAGCGACTTGTCATCAAACCGATTATCGCTAACTTGGAAATTAAGCATTCCGATGTTCGTCTTCTTATTAATCCGACGGGAAGATTTGTAACTGGCGGACCGATGGGGGATGCCGGTCTTACAGGGCGGAAAATAATTGTAGATACCTATGGCGGAATGGCCAGACATGGCGGTGGCGCATTCTCCGGGAAAGATCCCTCAAAGGTGGATCGCTCCGCAGCATATGCAATGCGTTGGGTCGCTAAGAATGTCGTGTCATCAGGATTGGCAACACGTTGTGAAGTGCAGGTTGCTTATGCAATTGGCAAGGCACAACCTGTTGGTCTTTTTGTGGAGTGTTTTGGAACCGAGAAAGTTCCAGTTCTACAGATTGAAGCGGCAATTGAAGAGGTCTTTGATCTTCGTCCGGCCGCGATCATTCGTGATCTTGACCTCTTAAGACCGATTTATCAAAAGACTGCCAGTTATGGTCACTTTGGACGCGAACTTCCGGAATTTTCTTGGGAGAAGAGTGATCGAAGTACTGCGCTGCAAACAGCCGTCAAGGGTTAATTTTAAATGGTTAATTTAAGTGGCTGAAGTAAAGCCACTTAAATTACGGCGCGAGAAAGCGCGATTTCCTCATGTCCGAGCGATCCAAAAACCTTACGTTCGAGTCCTTGTCGATCATCCGATACTTCACCTGGACCAATACTTTGATTATGAAGTTCCAGAACCATTAAGTGAAGCAGTTACTGTCGGCGCATTGGTTGAAGTGGAATTGGGTCATAAACTCACTCAAGGGTTGATCACAGAACGCTTAGAAGATGCTCGAACATCTGGTGAATTAAAATTCATTCTCAAAGTTCTTACGAAGGTTCCATACATTGAACCTGAGCAATTGCAATTGATTGAAAACGCAGCGGATTATTACGGAGCAAGCACCTGGGATTTTATTCGAGCATGCATTCCACCCTTCTCCAAGCAAGGGGAGAGAAACGCGTTGATGCAAAGTTCGACAACTCCGCAAAATATAACGAGAATCACCCAACTTCCGGAATCGTTAACATCACGATTGAGGTCGGATCAACATTTGATTTGCGCTATCGAAGTTCCATCATCAACGCCGTATTGGTCACTTATGGCAGAGATTGCCATGGAGCGTTACTCGCCAGGATCAGTACTCATACTCGTCCCGAATGAACGTGAACTCTCGCTTCTTGATCAAGAATTTAGCGCAAGAGGCTTAAAAGCCATTCTCATATCGAGCTCTCTCGGGAAGAGCGAGAGATATCAAAATTATTTACGTACCCGCACAGATACTCCTTCAATAATGATTGGAACTCGGAGTTCTGCTCTTCTCGCCTTGCCTCGGGGATCAACAATTATTTTGCAGGATGATGTCGATGAATCGCACTACGAACGTCGATCGCCAACTTGGAACTCTCGAGATCTCGTGCGATTGCGCGAATCAACGGTATCTGTTCTTTATGTGAGTCCAACTATAAGTCTTGAAAACGCGTCTAGAATCTCGCAAGAATTACTGCCGTTATACCGTTTTCCAGCGCCGTTACAAATAAAGTTTCATAGTGCGAATTCTGAAGTAGATCAGAGTTACTTTCCCATAATAAGTGAGGGGTTGAGTCGAGGTTCTGTATTGGTAAGCGTTGGCTCTTCCGGATACATAACCTCCTTTTCATGCCAGAAATGTCGAAATATTGCGCTGTGCACTTGTGGCGGAAGGCTTTATTACCCAAAGGGACATACGAATCCAAGTTGTGCAATCTGTGCAACAGAATTCATTGAATGGAAATGTCCATGGTGCCAGGGAAACAAAGCACGAACAATTACTAGCGGTGTAGTCCGCAAGGCGGAGGAATTTGGCTCCGCCTTCTCACGCTACCCAATAATTACCTCATCTGGTATTAACCCAGTCTTATTATTACCGCCAGGAAATCACCTGGTTCTAAGTACTGCCGGTGTTGAACCTCGCGGAGGTTATTCGGCAATGATCTTCCTTGATCTAGAAGGAAGATTATTGCGCACCACTCTGCGAGCGACCGAGGAATTGCGACTCCATGTGATGCGGACTTTGACAATGTTAAGGCCCGGAGGGAATGTCTTTTTTGCTTTGCAGCAATCAGATAATTTCTTGCAATCTATTTTGCGCGCTAGTCCATTGATTGCGGCGACGCGAGAAATAGCAGAGCGAGACGCAGTAAAATTACCACCCAACTCTTTTTCGATTCTCATTTCAGGGCTCGAAATCGAGTCAACCATTAAGGTTTTATCACAAATCCAGAAAGTAACAATTCTGGGACCATTTCTCCGTAAAGATAAGAAGACATTCATGATTAAGGGTTCAAGGGAGAAACGATCAGAAGTCGTTGAATTGCTCAAACAGATCAATAGGATCCAAAGCATGCGTAAGGAACCGCTTTTGAGCTACCAGTTAGAACCGTATTCTCTCAATTGAGGTTTCGCCCAGTAGAATACGAGCATGTCTATACAGCCGATCCGTCTGTTTGGCGATCCCGTTCTCACGACTTCAGCCTCTCTAGTCGAGACTTTTGATAAGGAACTTCGCAACCTGGTTAAAGATCTTATTGAGACCATGCAGGATGCACCCGGAGCAGGACTGGCTGCCCCTCAAATAGGAGTTCCTCTCCGAGTATTTGTCTGGGATGTTGACGAAGAAGTGGGACATTTGATTAATCCTTCACTCTCTCTCAGCGCCGAACTTCAGGATGGCGAAGAAGGTTGTTTATCATTTCCAGATCTCAGATATGACACACCTAGGGCGATGCGCGTGGTTGCCAAAGGCATGAATATGCATGGGGAACCTATAACCATTGAAGGCAGTGAGTACCTTGCCCGCGCGATCCAACATGAAACCGATCATCTCGATGGAATTCTCTTTATTGATCGGATGCCCAGCGACGCTCGGAAACTTGCTATGAAAGAGATTCGCGAAAGCGAATGGTTTGGCTCAGCGATTGCGCACGGGCGCGAACCAGTCATCAAAGTATCACCCCACAGCACTCGTGGCCTAGGAATATAGGTTAATTTGCAGATCTCTGTCGCTTCTTCTTCACTCATCGCAGTACCGATCATTGAGGCGGTTCTGGCTTCCAATCATTCGTTGGCATCTGTGATTACGACTCCTGACAACAAGTCAGGACGTGGGCAAGTATTGACTCCTACTGACCTTGCATTATGGAGTTTCGAACGTGGTTACGTCGTCGCCAAACCTTTTGACACGCCCACCTTGAACCAACATCTATTAGCGGTACAACCGCAATTAATTATTACCGCATCCTATGGCCGGATGATTCCAGTCGAAGTTCTGCATGGGCCGCGATTCGGTTGGCTTAACGTACATTTCTCACTTCTACCGCGTTGGCGTGGAGCAGCTCCAGTTCAATGGGCGTTACTCGAGGGAGATGCCGTCACTGGGATTTCAATATTTAAGTTGGACAAAGGAATGGATACCGGTCCGATTTACTACCAAGAAGAAGTCGAAATAGGCCATTCGGATTCGACTAATGACCTGCTAACAAGAATGAGCGAATTGGCGGGCCACAGGATCATGGATGTAGTTGCAAATATTCAAAAGGGAATCAAGCCGACTCCTCAGCCAACTGCAGGAGTTACATTGGCCCCAAAGATCTCTAAAGAGATGGCAAAAATCGATTGGAACACCGGTGCAGATCTGATTTTCAAAAAGGTACGCGCTCTAGAGGAACGGCCGGGCATTTGGTCTACATTCCGGGGCGATCGGATTGCACTTCATAACATCTCGGAATCTTTATTGGCCAATTCTTTGGGGAGCCCAGGGGAGATAGCATTGGTTGATGACACGCTATTAATTCGTTGCCAAGATAGCACACTGGCGATTAATGAACTCACCCCTTCTGGCAAGAAACGAATGAATGGTGCTGAGTTTGCGCGTGGGGCCAGGTTCACAGGCGGAGAGCGCTTTGAATAGTGGATGAATAGTGGATGAGTAGTGGCCAATGTCGGCAAGAAGCCAAAGCCAGAGGCGGCTCGTCTCTTAGTATTTCAGTTATTAACTCAGGTCAATCGACAAGGCGCATATGCAAATCTTCGGTTGCCAGAGTTACTATCCGAATCTAATTTGGAAGAGCGGGATCGTGCATTTGCAACGGAGCTTGGCTATGGAACGTTGCGAATGCAAGGCAAGCATGATGCTTTAATCCAGAAACATATTGATCGCCCCTTTGAAGAGGTGGACCCCGGAATTGTCGATCTGTTGCGAATGGGTATTCATCAAGTGACAGAGATGCGAGTACCCGATCATGCAGCGGTGGGTGAAACCGTAGAAGTTGCTCGGGCGACTATTGGTGAATCAAAGGCAAGTTTTGTTAATGCAATACTTCGCAAAGCAACTTCAGATACCGATTTCTTGGCACGAGTTCGTGCTATTCAAGATACTAAATTGCGTTTGGCAACTCTTTACTCCCACCCTGAGTGGGAAGTGGCAGCATTCTATGATCAACTTCAGAATTGGGAGGATGTCGAAAAACTTCTTCACGCAAATAATGTCCCGGTAAAACCTCACCTCATTGCTTGGCCCGGTAGAAGCACAACGGATGAACTTATCGCCGAAGGTGGCGAGCGACTGGATCGGACCACTTATGGAGTTCTCTCCGCAAAAATGCCTGGAGCATATATGGCGATCCGAGAACGTCGCGCCGGAGTGCAGGACCGCGGATCGCAATTAGTTGAACAGATATTTCTTAATACTGGGCAAGGAAATGACCCGCTTAGTTGGCTCGATATGTGCGCCGGCCCAGGTGGGAAAGCCGCCGCAATCTTTACTGCCCTTGCGCAATTGCGCCCGCAAGATAATTTTGTCGCCAATGAACCAAGCCCGCATCGGGCAAGACTTGTCTCACAAGTAATCCCAAGTGAGCGGGTAATTGTTCATTCCGGGCAAGAATTACCAGCACTGGGAGTTACTTACGACCGAATTTTGATCGATGCACCATGCACAGGTTTAGGTGCATTACGCAGACGTGCCGAGGCACGCTGGCGTAGGACCCCTCAGGATCTCAAGGAACTCATCAAAATTCAACGTGAACTTTTGACCGCTGGTTTAGAAGTGTTGAATGAAGGTGGCCTCTTGGCATATGTGACGTGCTCTCCGCATATTTTGGAAACCAAAGCGCAAGTTCTTGAAGTCCTCCATAAAAATAAGGGACTTCACTTGGTAGATATACGTCCCTATCTCCCGCTCGGGGTCCCGACAAGAGTGCTCACGGACAATGGCACACTTCAACTCTGGACCCACCTGGACGATTCTGATTCGATGTTTATGGCGCTTTTCGCGCGTAATTAGCGATTCGATAAAGTATCGCCATGAGCATTCGAATATGTCCCAGCATTCTCAATGCAGATCATTCGCGGATATTGGATGAAATCCAAAGGGTTGCAACTGGGGACCTTCTTCATCTTGACGTCATGGATAATATTTTCGTTCCGAATCAAACATTTTCTTTTGAAGAATGTGAAGAAATAATTCGCAGTTCTCCGATCCCAGTTGATTCACATCTTATGATCATTGATCCGGATCAGAAAGCCGAGTTATATGCGCAAGCGGGAAGTGCAAACGTAACTTTTCACTTTGAGGCGAGCAAAGATCCTAAAGGGACAATTCGAAAAATTAGAGCGGCAGGTGCGCGCGCAGGTTTAGCGGTAAAACCAAAGACAACATTTGAAGAGGTGGGCGAGTACCTCTCTGAAATAGATATGTTGCTGATCATGACTGTTGAACCAGGATTCGGAGGGCAATCTTTTATGGCCGACCAATTAGTTAAAGTACAAGCGGCGCACAAAGCTATCGAGAGGATGACAGGGGATCTACCATGGCTGCAGGTTGATGGTGGAATTTCATTGCAAACCATCGCACTTGCCGCTAACGCTGGCGCCGATACCTTTGTTGCAGGAAGTGCAATCTACAAAGCTGTCGATGCCGCTTGGGCCATTCAGGAACTACGAGAATTGGCACGTTCATGACATTTAACGCTGGTCTTCTTCAGCGTGCAATTGAACTGGGCGAATCCGGATTGGGGTCGACTTATCCAAATCCGATAGTAGGGGCCATTATTGTAAACAGCGATGAGGAAGTGTTGGGAGAAGGGTTTCATGCAGGTGATGAACATGCTGAAGTCCTCGCAATAAATGACGCTAGGACACGAGGTCACGACCTGCGAGGTACCACTCTCTATTGTTCCCTCGAACCTTGCAATCATTTTGGCCAAACTCCACCATGTTCAGAGGCAATTATCGCTGCCGGAATAAACACTGTGTATTTTGCAATTCTGGATCCAAATGAGAAAGCTTCTGGGGGAGCCCAAACTTTATTAAACGCTGGTCTAACGGTGCAAGGAGATTTGCTCAGCGAAGAGGCCCAATATTCCAATCGTGCCTGGCTCACTAAAATCAAATTGGGTCGCCCACACATTACTGCAAAGATCGCCCAAAGTATGGATGGACGTGTAGTTGCTACCGACGGGCGCTCGAAATGGATTACAACTGAAAATTCGAGATTACAGGCTAAAGATCTTCGAAGTACTTTTGATGCAATATGTATTGGAACCGCAACCGCTATAGCTGATAATCCAACACTTCGAGGAACGTGCCGCAATCCTCAGCGTATTGTCATAGGCAAGCGATCGTTGCCCCCATTAGAACTCGACAGCGATGAGGGATACCTGCAAGTTAAAAGTCATGATGTCGTTGAATTGATCAAACAACTAAGAGAAAGAGATTACAACTCAGTCTTATTGGAAGGTGGTCCGACGATCATCTCGGCCGCCCTTTCTGCAGGGATTGTCGATGAAATCCATCTCTATCAAGCTCCAACGATCTTGGGCTCGGGTACTCCGTCAGTCATGATTCCAACCTTCACGGAATTCTCACAGCAACTACACTACGAGATATCTGCCTTATCAATAATTGATGGCGATATCTTTGCTATCTACATTAAAAAGGATGCGACCTAGTGTTTACCGGACTTGTTGAAGCGATTGGACGAGTGAGGCGTGTTGACCACCTGACGGACTCCTTAACCCTGACCATTGGAGTACCCACGGGGTTTTCTTCGTTTACTCATGGTGAATCAATCAGCGTTGATGGAGTCTGCTTAACTATCATCTCTTCAACCGCAGACAGTTTTACAGTTGACGTCATGCGCGAAACGCTAAATGTCACTTCGCTCAAGAACGTTTCTGTTGGAAAACAGGTAAATCTAGAGCGCGCCATGATGGCTGGTGGTCGACTTGGTGGCCACTATGTGCAAGGTCATGTCGATGTAGCTGGCACTTTAGAAAGCCGGGAACCAGGGGATAAATGGGAATTTTTTACTTTTGCCATCCCTAAAGAATTCACTCGCTACATAGTAAAGCGTGGTTCTATTGCGATTCAAGGAGTTTCACTCACTGTGGTAGACGTCTCCAAGAAACATGTCACCGTTTCGTTAATCCCACAAACGCTGCGAGCTACGACCCTCGCTCTCTTGCAACCTGGTGACGAGGTTAATATCGAAGTAGATATTTTGGCGAAGTATGTCGAAAAAGCGCTTGGGAAAAAGCGATGACTTTAGCTAAAGCGCTAGCGGCGTTGCAGGTCGGTGATTTGATATTGGTCACCGATGATCCTGGCAGGGAGAATGAAGGGGATCTCATTTTGGCGGCGCAATTTGCAACCGCCGAGAAAATTGGCTTTATGGTTCGTCATACTTCGGGGATTATTTGCGTAGCACTTACTCCACAAGCAACGGATCTATTTGATTTACCACCCATGGTGCTTCGAAATGAGGACTTCAAGGAAACCGCGTTCACGGTTTCGGTTGACAAGAGGAATGGAACTACGACCGGTATTTCACCAGATGAACGAGCTGCAACTATTGTGGCACTTTCTGATCCACTCAGTACCCCAAATACTTTTACTAGGCCGGGTCATGTCTTCCCGCTACGATCGCATCCAATGGGATTAGCGGGGCGTCAAGGCCATACCGAGGCTGCGATTGATCTAATGCGACTAGCTGGGCTTCATCCAGCTGGCGTCTTAAGTGAAGTTGTCGGGGATAACGGTGAAATTTTAAAGGGTGAAGAACTTAAAGAATTTGCTAGGACTTATGGGGTCTTAACAATTTCAATTTCAGAGATCATCTCGGAAATGTCAAAACTACCGTTGATGGAACGCGATATTCATCCCCTCGCGTCGGCACTACTTCCACGTGATCGCAACGGCTGGACAATTCACATCTATCGTGGGTCGCAGGGCGAGAGTCATATTGCGATGGTTCTCGGGGAATTAAACGGGGAACTAAATTCTGGTGTGCTCACGCGAATACACTCTGAATGTCGTACCGGGGATGTGTTTGCGTCTGCCCGTTGCGATTGCGGCGCGCAGTTACATGAAGCGATGACGCGAATTGAATCGGCAGGAAGCGGTTTGATTATTTACCTTGATGGTCATGAAGGACGCGGAATCGGACTAGTGAATAAAATTAGGGCCTATGCACTTCAAGATCAAGGATTTGATACAGTCGCAGCTAATCTTGAATTGGGATTGCCGGTTGATGCGCGCAAATGGGACGACGCAATCGGAATCTTGCAGAACCTTAATATTTCTAAGGTCAGATTGATGTCTCATAACCCACTCAAATTGTCGGCGTTACAAGAAGCTGGTATCGAAGTGAAAATCGAATCTACGAAAACTCACCTAACAGAAGAAAATCGGCATTACCTTGAGACTAAACAAGCAGAACTTGGTCATAATTTAGTGATTTGATTCATGTAAACTTAGTGGACTTACAAATTTAGGGGTACAGATGAGCGGCAAAGGTAATCCGGCACAATCCTTATCGCGCGTACTAGATGCTAAATCCGGCGAGGGTAAAAAAATAGCCATAATAGCGGCGCAGTGGCACTCCGAAATCGTTGACAGTATGGTCCTTAACACCCAATCAGAATTACGACGATTAGGTGTGAAGAAGATTGATCTTTATCGTGTCCCCGGTTCCTTTGAAATTCCGGTGATGGCTGCGCATCTAGTAGATTCTTACGATGGTCTGGTAACACTCGGTTTGGTCCTCAGAGGTGGTACTGCACACTTTGAATATGTATGTTCCGGTGTAACTCAAGGTTTAACTCACCTTGGCGTCACGAAGAAGAAGCCAATCGCCTTCGGTGTACTTATGTGTGACACCCTGCAGCAAGCCATTGATAGAAGTGGAGCCCCGGATTCACCTGAAAATAAGGGTGCAGAATGTGCTCAGGCGGTAATTGCCACCTTAGTTGCAATCGACTCCATTAAGATTTCCTCGTGAAGAATTTTGATCAATTGTGGAGCGAGTTATCCGAAAAAGCTTTGACAAGGCCTGAGGGATCTAGCACGGTTGTAGCTCTTGATGCGGGCATCCACGCAATGGGTAAAAAGATTATCGAAGAAGCAGGTGAAGTCTGGTTAGCAGCGGAGCATGAGAGTAATGAAGCGCTAGCGCTAGAAATTTCACAATTGCTCTACCGCCTTCAAGTTCTCATGATCGCTCGGGGGATTACCCCTGAAGACATTTATAAAGTTCTTTAAGAGAAAGTCGAAACTGCTGAAATGAAGAGGATCAACCTATGTTAAAAGTGGCCGTCCCCAACAAGGGCTCATTATCTGATTCCGCAATTGAAATGCTCCGCGAAGCCGGCTATCGCCAGCGCACCGATTCACGCGATTTAATTTTGATCGACCTGGAAAACGAAATTGAGTTTTACTATTTAAGACCGCGTGACATTGCACTTTATGTAGCTAGCGGTGAACTCGAAGTTGGGATTACGGGCCGTGATTTACTGATCGACAGCGGCGCGGTTGCCCAAGAGATTCTTGCGTTAAATTTTGGGAAAAGTACCTTTCGCTTTGCGGCTCCACTCGGCATATCAATTTCTGAAAGTGATTTGGAAGGTAAGAGAGTTGCGACAGCCTATCCTGGCTTGGTAACTAGTCACTTCGCTAAAAAGGGTATTTCTGTTGAGGTAGTGCGACTCGATGGAGCGGTAGAAAGTTCAGTTCGCCTTGGTGTGGCTGATGTGATCGCTGATGTTGTTTCAACTGGTGGAACTCTCCGCCAAGCAGGTTTATCAACATTCGGTGAACCAATTCTCCACAGCGAGGCAATTTTAATTGAGCGACCTGCGACGATTCGTTCTGAAGAAATTGAAACGCTATTGCGTCGCCTTCAAGGAGTCGTCATAGCTAGGCAATATGTATTAGTTGATTATGACGTTCGTTCGGAATTTCTCGAGGCGGCCTGCGCCCTTACGCCTGGAATCGAATCTCCAACGATTTCACCGCTTCAGCGAAGTGATTGGAATGCGGTACGAGCAATGGTTAAGCGCAGCGACATAAATCGCATCATGGATGATCTTTGGAAGGTCGGGGCACGAGGAATTCTCGTGACCGATATCCACGCTTGTAGATTATAGGCCGGTTCGAGTTATCTCTTTTTCAGTGATGCCCATATGGACCAGAACGCCCATGAGATCACCATCGTTAATGGCAACCATGGCCGCCTCCTGAACAATCGGTTTTGCGTTAAATGCAATGCTCAGACCCGAAATCGCCATCATCTCCAAATCATTTGCCCCATCGCCAACAGCCACTGTGTGTTCTAATGGAATTCCAAGTTCTCCTGCAAAATCCCTTAAGGCTTGGGCTTTCGCCGTTCGATCAATAATCGCCCCAATTGTTTTGCCGTTTAGGCGGCGATCATCGTAATCGAGTTTATTTGCTCGAAAAAAATCAACGCCTGCCTTTTCAAGAAATGGTCCAATAACATCTTCAAAACCGCCAGAGACCACGGCAACCTTATGATCAAGTGCGTGTAGTACTGCGACCATTCGCTGTGCACCAGTTGAAAATGAAATTTGTGAACGAACGGCGTCAATAACTTCGATCGGCAAATCCTTTAAAAGGGCGACTCGCTCTGCAAGTGACTCCTTGAAATCGATCTCACCTCGCATTGAGCGTTCGGTAATCGACGCAACTTCTGGGCCGACTCCTGCCGCGGCAGCCAAGAGATCAATCACTTCTTGCTTAATAAAAGTTGAGTCCATATCAAGAACGACCAAGCGCTTCACCGTATCCATTTATTCACCCGCCTGGTCGGAATAGTCAATTGCAACGTCTATCCCAGTTCTAAGACTAAAAGAATCAATATCCTCCGCTACAGCAGAGGCATGAGCAGGATCCAAGGCGATGAGCATTCCCAGTATCAATCGCCCCCTGAGAGCAATCTTTTGAACCTCTCGGATCTCCAGAGTAAACGGTTCGAGCACCGTTCGGAGGGATTCCTCAATTCCAGGCTGATCAGCCGCAGAAAGAAGGATTAATCCCGTGAATTGATATTGGGTGATGGGCATGAAGCAAAGATTAGCCTGTTACTTCCCTTGAACGGGTATCTTTCTCCCTTGTGAGGGATGTGAATGATGTGAGCCCTGTTGGGTTAGTCTTGGACCTTCAGGATATTTCGGTTGTGCGAGATGAAAAAAATATTCTTGGTCCACTTTCCTGGCGCGTTTTATCTGGTGAGCGATGGGTTGTGCTCGGCCCTAATGGGGCGGGTAAGAGCACTCTTTTTGCACTGGCTGGGGCTTTGATTCACCCAACGACGGGAACAGTGTCAATTCTCGATTCGCAAATGGGTAAGAGCGATGTATTCGAACTTCGTCCAAGAATTGGAATTACTTCTAATGCAATTGTTGAATTAATTCCGGATGATGAAACCGTTCTGAATGTTGTGATGACTTCTGCTTACGCGATTGTCGGTAGATGGCACGAAAGTTATGATCTCTGGGACGAATCTCGGGCAATCAGCCTTTTAACGATTTTAGGCGTAAGGGAATTTAAGGATCGCCTCTTTGGCACGCTGAGTGAGGGCGAGAAAAAGCGAGTACTCATCGCGCGGGCGCTTATGCCAAACCCCGAGTTACTCCTTCTGGATGAACCGGCGGCGGGATTAGATCTAGGTGGGCGTGAAGATTTGCTCCAAAGGTTAAATGCCTTAGCAGTTGACCCACAGAGTCCGGCCACGATTATCGTTACTCACCATGTCGAAGAAATTCCGCTCGGAACTACCCATTGCCTGATATTGAGTAACGGTCGAGCAATTGCCCAAGGTTTATTGACAGACGTTCTTACCTCTTCAAATTTATCAAAGGCTTATGAAATTTCAGTTGAACTTAATCAACAAAGTGGGCGTTATTTTGCTCGCGCCAGCAATAGCTAGGAGACAACAGGAGAAAAAGATGTTTCACTTCACATATTTGCAAGCCGCCGTGACAGGACTAGTTCAGGGTATTACAGAGTTATTTCCGATATCCAGTCTCGGCCACTCAGTACTCGTTCCAGCGTGGCTAGGTGGCTCGTGGCGAGCATTCTCAAATACGCCGCAATATTTGCTCGTCGCTGTCGCTCTTCACCTTGCTAGCGCGGTTGCACTCTTTATGGTTTTTGCGCCCAGATGGATTGCAATATTGAAATCTGTCATTGGATGGAAACGTAACGCTTCAGGTTTTCGTATTTTTTGGCTCTTAGTTTTAGGAACGATCCCAGTTGCGATTATCGGTTTTGCTTTTAATAATTTCTTCCAACGCAATTTCCAAAGGCCACTCAGTGCTTCGATCTTCCTCACAATCAATGGACTGATGCTCTTTGGTACTGAGCGACTCACGTCAAAACGACATGCGCACGCAGTGCCGCGCGATCAAAATTTGGCAATCACCGAACGCGTTTCCGCCGGACATGCCGTAATTATTGGTGTGGGCCAAAGCGCCGCTCTCTTCGCTGGTATTAGTCGTTTTGGAGTAACAATGTCATTTGGCATGCTGCGTGGTCTTTCACGCTCGGTCGCCGCAGATTTTGCTTTCTTGCTTTCGTTCCCTGTGATCCTTGGTGCGTCCATAGTGAAATTACCAAAACTCGGTCATGGCGCTCTTGCTGGCTCTTATGGAGCTTTGACATTTGGAGCAGGCGTCGCATTTGTGGCCACTATCTTCAGTGTAAAAGTCCTTACTCAGTGGTTTAAAAGTAATTCGCTGCGTCCCTTTGCCGCTTATTGTCTAATCATCGGAATAATCTCCATTGTTAAGTTTGGTTTCTTTAACTAATGTTTGTTGGGCTCGGAACAGTAATAAATGTCGGTGCCATTATTTTGGGTTCGACTCTTGGAATAATCGGTGGAAGCAGATTCCCCGAAAAATTAAAGATTTTGATCACCGATGTCCTTGGATGCGTGACGCTCATTGTCGCTGCCGACAACCTTCGAAGCGTTTGGAACCACGCATTTGTAGTAGCTGTTCCAAAGGGCTGGACCACCCTTGGAACACTTGCCGCCCTCATTCTGGGTGGAGTGGTGGGGTACTTGTTACACATCGAAGAACGATTAGAAAAATTTGGCGTTGCGATTAAGACTCGATTTGGGCGGCGTGATAAGGAATCTTTTCTCGATGGGTTCATGACGGCATCGTTACTCTTTGCCATTGGACCGCTGGCTATATTAGGAAGTATCAGCGATGGAATGCACACTGGTATTCAACAATTGGTCCTCAAAAGCACCCTAGATGGATTTGCCGCGATGGCTTTTGCGACCACCTTTGGTTGGGGCGTTGCCTTCTCGGCGATTCCAGTGGCAATTTATCAGTTCGCATGGACGGCAATCGGATATTTCCTTGGCAACATTCTGACTCAATATCAAATACAATCCTTAACCGCGGTCGGGGGAGTCTTACTCTTTGGAATTGGCTTACGGCTTCTCAATATCAAATTAATTGCGGTCGGAGATCTATTGCCAGCGTTAATATTTGCACCGCTAGTTGCCCTTGCCGCACATCAATTTATCTAGGGCAGGATTTATCTGGCAGATTAGAAAGTTGAAGCGTCAATAACAAAGCGATATTTAACGTCGCTGGCAACGGTGCGTACGTATGCTTCATTAATATAATCCGCGCTAATTACTTCTACATCGCTCACGATACCCTTTTCAGCGCAGAAATTGAGCATCTCTTGAATTTCTGGGATTCCACCGATCATTGACCCGGCCAGCGATCTGCGAAGTGTAAGCAATGAATCTGCAGCAACTTCATATGGCTTGCCCGGTAGTCCAATTGTCACCAGAGTTCCATGGAGTTTAAGAAGTCCTAAATATTGGTTGATATCCAATTCCGCCGAAACTGTATTTAAAATTAAATCAAAACTATTCTTAAGTGGTTCTAAGACTGATAGATCTTTTGTCACCACAAAGTGCTTTGCTCCCATATGTCGGGCATCGACTTCTTTATCGGCTGAGTGCGAGAAAACTGTCACTTCAGCGCCCATGGCCGCAGCAAACTTAACTCCCATATGCCCAAGACCGCCCAGTCCCATTACGCCTACTTTTGATCCGGGGCCCACCTTCCAATGGCGAAGTGGTGAATACAACGTGATTCCAGCACAAAGCAATGGAGCAACACCGGCCATATCGAGAGAGCCCGGAACCTTCAATGCGTAATCTTCGTTAATAACGAATTTATTTGAATAACCACCTAGCGCAACCGTCACACCATCTCGTTCTAATCCGTTGTAGGTTCCGGTCATCCCATTAAGACAATATTGCTGTTGACCGGCAAGACAATTTTCACATGATCGGCAAGAGTCAATATAAACGCCAACCCCCACAGGGTCGCCGATCGAATACTTTGTTACCGCTGAACCAATTTCAGAAACGATTCCTACAATCTCGTGCCCTGGAACCATTGGAAATATCGCTGGCCCCCATTCCTCTCGCGCTTGGTGAATATCGGAGTGACAAATACCGACGTAGGTAATATCAAAGGCAATATCACTTTCACCGAGCGCCCGGCGCTTAAAGGAATAGGGTTCTAAAGGTTCTTTGGCTTTCAAGACGGCATATCCACGAGTTTCCATGGCAAAAAGTTACCGTACTTGTGTCCGAGGGGCTGTGTGGGGGTCGAGCCCCCGAAATGGTAAGGACACGCTCGAATGTTCGGTTTTACTGTTGACGCGAGTTCACGAATAAGAACACACTAATGTTGTGAAAATGATGGAAACCATAAAGGTGAAAGATCCAGGCGATCCCTGGGTGCGTATCCTTGTCATTGATGATCACCCTATTTTCAGGCTGGGAATGAGCGCACGCGTCAAAGCTATCGGTGGGAATATATGCCTGGTCGGGGAAGGCGATGATGGTTTTGAAGCGCATTCACTCGCTGCCGCACTGCACCCTCACGTCATTTTGATGGACCTAAATATGCCAATAGTGTCAGGAATTGAAGCCACCCGAAATATCAAAGCGGATTTTCCTGAAATTCAAATTATTATTCTCTCGGCTTCTGCTGAAACGGATGAAATAAACGAAGCGCTTCAAGCAGGTGCAAATGGTTTTTTACTCAAATCCGTTACTGGAGCTGAATTACAAGAGGCTATCTATGCGGTCATGGCTGGCGTCTCTTCGCGCACCGAAGCAGTCACGCAATCTATTGGGCACAACATAATTAAAAACCCTTCAAACACGTGAAATGTTAGGTATTTCATGCCGTTGGATTTCTCAATCAATTCTTCCCAATCAATTCAGGGTGTCATCTTCGCTAACAATTTCCCTAACTCTTTGAGAGTCAATACTTGTGCGCTAGGTACCGCGACCAATGCTGCAAGTGGCATCCCTGTTGCAACTGCCTCCTCTGGCGACTGCACTAATACCACCCCACGATGGCGGTGGATCGCCGCCAGTCCGCGCGCACCGTCCTGCCTCATGCCGGTCAACACGATGCCAGTTACCATTGCGCCGTAAGCCTCGGCCGCACTCTCAAAGAGGGCATCAATTGAAGGGCGGGCGTAATCTTCTGGTGCATCCAACGAAAAAGCGAAGTGGTCACCTTCCACTAATAAATGGTAATTAGGGGGAGCTATATATACGTAACCGGCAAGGATGGGCTCTTTATCCAATGGAAAGCCGATTGGCAATACGCATCTAGATTCAAGCAATGGCAGTAAGTCTCCCGTTTCCTCCTTGTCGCGGTGGAGAACGATAATCAGCGCTGCCGGAAAATCGGCAGGTACCGCAGGCAATATCGCGCGCAGCGCTTCCAAGGCGCCGAGCGAGGCGCCCACCACCACCAATTTAAGTGACATCAATTCACGCGCTGGAAGATTTTTTCGCGTCTGTCTAGAACGCGGTAATTTGATTCGTGGGGTGTAAATTGCAGGCTTTCTTGTCTACCCAAAACCAAGACACCGCCTTCTGCAAGACTCTCATAAATCAGACTATGAACGCGCTCCTGCAAACGGGCGTTAAAATAAATCAGTACGTTGCGGCAAAGAATCAGATGGAACTCATTAAAGGAGGCATCGGTGACGAGATTGTGTTGGGCCCAGACGATATTCTTCGACAGATCCTTGCGCAACACCACGTGACCATGACCAGCATGGTAATACTCGGAGAATGACGCGCTGCCACCAGCGGCTTGGTAGTTCTCGGTATACACCTTCATGAGATCCAACCGGTAGATACCCTCCTTGGCCCTATCTAGCGCCGCTTGGTCAAGGTCGGTGGCATAGATCAGCGTCCGCTCGAGCAACCCCTCTTCCTGTAGCAAAATGGCCATCGAATACACCTCCTCACCGCTAGCACAACCAGCGTGCCAGATTCGAAGCGAAGGTCGATCTCGGAGCAGTGGCACGACTATCGTACGAAATGCTAAATAGAATCCCGGATCCCGGAACATCGAAGTGACACTTACGACCAACTGGTCAAGAAAACGTTGCATGCAGTCCGAGTCGCGCAACACCTGTTCTTGCAAGACAGATATTGATGATAACTTTTCTATCTCAACAATGCGTCGGATACGCCGCTTCAATGATGCAGGCGCATAGTCGCGAAAGTCGTAACCCCAACGCTGATAAATCGCTTCGACCAATAAAGAAACTTCGATGTCCTCAAGTTCAATGTCTTCTATTTTGATAGCCACACCTGCATCAGGGAAGCGAGTTGTTCGATATTGACGGGCTTACTTAAATAATCTGAGGCTCCGGCTTCAAGACATTTTTCACGATCACCAACCATGGCCTTGGCGGTCAGAGCGATGATCGGCAACTTTTCGAATTTAGTTAACTTGCGAATCTCGCGCATAGTTTCATACCCATCTATCCCTGGCATCATGATGTCCATGAGCACTAGATCTATCTCGGGTGTTTTCTTCAAAAGATCCAGGGCGTCGTTGCCATTTGTCGCCGACAACATGATCAGGCCCCTGTGTTCTAGTGCGGCAGAAAGCGCGATGATATTTCGTGTGTCATCATCTACGATCAATATCTTTTTCCCGCCGAGATTACTGGCTGATTGTTGAAGTTGCTGAAGCAATTTGCGTTTCTCCTCCGGCAGGCGGGAAACTACGCGGTGCAAGAACAGCGCCGTCTGGTCGAGCAGACGATCGAATGAATCGGCCCTTCTCACCACGCTAGCGGTGCCGAGTTTTTCAAGTTCGTGCCGCTCAGCATCGGTAGTCGGCGCGCTATTAAATACCACCACAGGTGTCCCTGCTAACAATTTATTCTCACGCACGGCAATGATGAAATTGGTGCCACTCATATCGGGCAGTTTCGCTCCGACGACCACGCAATCAAAAGATTTCTTGCTCATGACATCCATTGCTGCCTTGCCGGTGTTGGCATGTTGGATACTGACATCGCCATCGTCGAGCAACTCGGTAATCTGCTTAGCCTCATTCTTATCGGTAGTAACTAACAACAAGTCTTTCATTGATCGATCGAGGAAGATATTCGTGGCGTCTATTGCCGCACCGAGCTGAACCCGACTCACCGGCTTGGTGAGGTACTGGAAGGCCCCTTGTGATAACGCGCGTAACGGAGTGTCTTCAGCGGTGATGACATCCACGGGAATATGACGCAGATCGGGATCATGCTTGAGTGCCTCCAAAATCGCCCAGCCGTCCATATCCGGGATGTGAATGTCCAGAGTGATGGCGTCGGG
>Ga0207933_1000169_pt1 | contig 67430 bp, 39 predicted proteins | sample NGESurdeep092012_4_FD_184488 | JGI IMG/M metagenome (GOLD analysis project Ga0207933, IMG submission 184488) | Arctic peat soil microbial communities from Barrow, Alaska - NGEE Surface sample F53-3 deep-092012 (SPAdes) | ecosystem: Environmental > Terrestrial > Soil > Wetlands > Peat ...
CCATCCGCGCCATCAATCGCGGCAGTTCGCTCGCCGGCGCCCACCGGCCTCCCTCTAGCTCGACCTCCACGCTGGACGCGGCCGGCAACATCTATGTTGGGTCGACCACCGATAGCTACGGCGGAGCGGTCAGCGGCCTACTGGAGATCCCGAACGAAAGCGGGAGCCCGATCGGGGTGACTGCCACCAGTTTCAACTTCGGCGACGCACAATATCTTGCTCCCATTGCCGTGAATGCAAATCCTACGATCGATCCTCGCGGGTTCATCTGGCTACCGGAAGGGGGTGCGGGAAACTTTTCGCCAAATGGATCGGGCCAGATACCCAACACGGGCAACTTCGTGCTTTGGCAGTTGGGAGCCGCCAATCTGGGTGCGACGCCGGTTGGAACTCCGAGCGCTACTGGAACGGTGTTCTTCACCTTCAGCGGGAGTGCTACCCCGGCAAGCCTGCCGTTCACGCAGCCGGGCGGCAACAACGATTTCAGCGCCGTTGCAACGAATCCCTATCCCCCGACTGCCGGCACGACGCCCGCGACTCCGTGCGGGGCCAGCACGACTGCTACTCCGCCAACTTATATTGCGGGTGGTTACTGCGAATACTGGGTGGCCCTCACGCCGCAAGGCGCCAATTCCGTCGGCGACCTCTCGGGCCAGTTGTCGATGCTGGACGCGAGCGGCAATGTCATCTCCGGCAGCACAGCGTACCTGAGCGGCATTGGCGAAGGTCCGGCGGTATCGCTGCTTAGTCCGGCGCAGCAGACGCCCCTTGCCACCGGGCTCGTTTCGCCGCAACAGGTGGCGGGCGATTCGTTTGGAAATTCTTACGTAGCGGATTCCGGGTTGGGCAAGGTGCTGAAGTTCGCAGCGGGATCGACCACGGCTTCGGCCGGCACTTCGATCGGGACTGGGCTCACGGCCCCGACGGGTGTAACGGTCGACGGGGTGGGGGATGTCTACATCGCCGACTCCGGCAAAGTGATAGAAGTGCCGGCCGTAAACGGGACATTGAATCCCGCCGGCCAGGTCGTTCTTCAGTCGGGGCTCGGAAACCATCTCAACCTGGCGGTTGACAACGCACAGAATGTTTACGTTGCCGACACCGACAACGCCCGTGTCGTCAGAATCTACAACCCGCAAATGGCCATGGTGATTCAAGGCACCAAGACGGTGGGCACCTTTACGAAACCGACCGCCGTCGCGGTAGACGACTCCGGAAACCTGTATGTCGCCGATGGGGCGAACCTGGACGAGATCAATTTCTGGGGCGGCCAGAGCACGATCACCAGCAACCTGTCTGCTCCGGTGACCGGTCTTGCTGTGGATCCCTCCAACTCCGTGTACGTGACTCAGAGCGGCGGCATTCTTCGCATCCCATTGGAGGCCACCGGCCTGAACTTCAATGATGCAGGCGCGATCGACGGCGGAGGCGTGACTGCGCCCAGCGGTATCGCCATAGACTCGCTGGGGAACTTCTATGTGACCGCGCCATCGTATACGGCGAGCACCATTGGCAGCACCGGCGCAGGAACCAGCACGGTGAATACACCGAGCCTTCTTCTTCTGAACGGAGCGCTGGTCAACTTCGGGCTTGTCAGCCAGCAGACGCAAAGCAATCCGATCGATGTGGGTGTCTACAACATCGGAAACGCGCCTCTCGCGTTGACGGGAGTGCCCACCTTCTCAGGGGCGAACGCTAGCGACTATTCCATTCAGGCCGATGGCCAGAACCCGTGCGATACGAGCGAGGGGACGCCTGTCCCGAGCGCCACTTCCTGTCAATTGGGTGTGACCGTCACCGCGGCGGGTCTGGGCCTCAGCCAGGGAAGCATGGCAGTGCCCACCAACGCTTTGAACGCCCCCACCACGAACGCGGCGCTGGAGGCGTATTCGAGCGACCTGCTGTGCAGGACGCTGACGACCATTACATTGAATCCTTCGACGGGCTTCGTCTATCCGGGCAGCACCACGGTGACCAGCACGACGGTGCCGGATCCTGCTCATCCGTGCCCAGCCGGGGGCTCACCGCAGAATGGGATTATTGCTCTGACTCTCGCGCCGCAGACAAAGGGGGCGCAGCCTACCACTCAAAACTTGAAACTGACTGCTGGCAATGGACAACAAACCTTCACTCTGAGTGCATTGAACGGTGGAACCTACGCCGTCTACGCCGCCTATAAGGGTGACCCAGTCTACGGTGGAAGCACGAGCGCGAAGACCTTCACCTTCGTTGTCGCGCCGGCGACCCCGACGATCGCGCTGAACGAGCCCGCCGGAATCAACCCGGTGAACGGCACGTACTACGTGCTGCAGGGATCGACCACGACCATTCAGGCTACGGTGACCTCGACTGTCGGCAAGCCGACCGGCAGCGTGCAGTTCCTCAGCGGAGGAAAGCCTGTGGACACCACGCAGAATCCGGTAACGCTGAGCGGAAGCGGAACCGCGATATTGAACACATCGAACCTGGCGCTGGGGACTTATACCATCACCGCGGTCTATAGCAGCGACGTCAACTTTGCCGCTGCCACATCGGCGGCGATTACGATCGTGGTGATTCAGCAGAGCGTGCTGATCACGGCGAACCCGGCATCGGTCACGACCAAGGCCGGCGTTCCCGTGACGTCCACCCTCACTCTCACCGCGCTGGAGGGCTATTCTCCTTCGATGAATGTCCAGCTCTATTGCGAAACCGCAACCACTCCAGGATTTCCGGCCCCAGGATTTGGTTCGCAGGTGAACACCGTTCCGCACTTCGCGGAATGCACGTTCGATGTACCGCAAGTCATTCTGGTCGCCCCCGCGGGCGGGACGCAGGTCCCGCAGATCAGCCACGTAACTATCACCACCAACATTCCAACCAACGAATCGGCCCTCCGCACGAACTCGCCGATCGCGTTCGCCGGTCTGTTCGGGCTTAGCCTTCTGGGCATGGCGCTTCGCAAGAAGGGCAAGTTCGGCCGCTCTCCGCTTACGCTGGGGTGCCTGATGTTGGTATTTGCCGGGATATTTGCCGGCTTCAGCGGATGCACGAACTCGGGTTACACGCACACGCCGCAGTCGCCAGTTGTGAGTACGCCTCCAGGAACGTACCAAGTGGTTATCTACGCGGTTGACCTTTCCACAGGCAAGATATCCTCACTGCCGTTCACGCTGAGTGTGACGATCCAATGACGCCGGGCGACCGGTCGCAAAAGGGCTTGCGGAAAACGGGCAACCGTTTTCCGCAAGCCGCAAACGAAAAGCTTCAGCCAAGTACGAGTTCTCCAGGGAGAAATGTCATGTCCACCACGTCCTACACATCGCTGCGCCGGCTCTCCGCATTTGCGCTGACGCTGCTCCTGTTCTGTGGGTTCTTCAGCAACGGAGCCGAAGCGCAGGCAACTCCGCCCATCGCGACGGGAAGTTTTGCGACGACTCTGACGGCGCCTTCCGGATTGGGGACGGTGTTCCAGACAGCTCTCGACTCGTACGGCGATCTGGTGGTCGTAGACTACGCCAACGGCGGTCTGTACGAGTATCCGGTGGGTAGGGTAACGCCGATCACGCTCATCGCCGCAGGTGGCGTCGGTGGGTATGCCAACCCAGGCATTGCCATCGATACGAACAATGACCTCTATATCGAGGCCAACTACAATAACTGCCTTCTACGGTTTCCTTACGATACGGGGACGAACACATGGGATGGGCTGTCCACTGTCACTCCATCCAATACCACAGCCGATCTATGCCCTGGCTCGGGGGGCGGAACGAGCCCATACATCTTCGCTCAATATGGCCTGTCGATCACAGGCACATACCCCGGATATTACCAGCCCTGGGCGCTCGCGTTGCTTCCCGGCAACAACCTGCTCATCAGCAATCAGAACAGCGGCAACTTCATCTTCTCGCTGACCGTTACCGGAAGCGGAGCGACCACACAGCCGGGGACGGGACAGATGCTGCTGGATGCGATGTCAGCGCGGGCCCAGTCGATTACCGAAGACAAGTTCGGCAACATCTATTTCGTGGAAGAAATAGACCAGAAAGCGCCATTGCCCGGCGTCCTTATGATTCCGGCCGGATCTGCGGAGCTGGCCTCCGATGCGGGCCTGGCTCGTGTCGACCCCAATCTGCCTGCCGTTACAGGCGTTACGACCGACGCCGCGGGGAACCTCTATATCAGTGATTCGAAGCTTGGCGTCTTCATGGTTCCCAACCCTGCTGGGACACCGCAGACCAGCGCCGCTGTGATTTTGACATCTCTTCCCGCCACGGGACAGGTAACGTTGGATGCGGCGCGGGGGTTGCTGTACGTCCCGACGTCGAACAATGTGATCGCCAGGGTGCGGTTCAACGCCGCCGACCTTGGGAGCACCGCCGCGGGCGGTGCAGCAGCGGCATCGCAGCCTGTGCTGTTTGGATTCAACAGCGCGGCGACCCCAGCTTCTTTCGCGATTGAAGAGGCCGGCGCGGCGCCCCCCGATTTCACGCTCGCGAGCGGTGGGACTTGTGCGGGAGGCACGGCGTATGCGGCCCAGTCGGGTTGCACGCAGAATGTATCGTTGAGCCCGCATGCCGCGGGCAGCGTCGCCGCCAAACTGGTGGCGGTGGATGCTTCCGGGAAAGTCATCGGTTCGATCGCGCTGCATGGCACGGGCACGGGTTCAGCGGTGCAGGTGCTGGCGGGCGCGGAATCGGCGATAGGCGCGGGACTGAAGACCCCGAGTCAGGTCGCAGTGGATGCCGGGGGCAATGTTTATGTCGCCGACCCGGGCCTGGGCGCTGTCGAGGCTTATCCGAAGGGGACAGGCGGAGTTGCGGCTAAGGCCACCGTGGGGACGGGGTTGACGGCCCCTACGGGCGTGGCTACGGATGGCGCGGGCGATGTGTTTATCGCCGACAGCGGCAATGTGATTGAGGTGCCGAACGGGCCGACAGGCCTGGTGGCGGCCGGGCAGATCACGCTCAAGAGCGGGCTTGGAGCAAACCTCAAGCTGGCTACCGACGGCGTCGGCCATCTGTATATTTCCGATCCAACCAATCACCAGGTGGTGAAGCTGGGCAATCTCGGCGGATCGTTCGGCTTGCTGGGTCAGACTGAAATCGACCTGAGTGGGTTCAATGCGCCATCGGCGATTGCCACGGATTCAAACGGCAACCTGTATGTGGCCGATGGACCGAACCTCTATCAGGTAACGCCGGCTGGGGTCCAAACCACTTTGTTGACCAGCCTGAGCAATGCCACTGGTTTGGCGGTCGATCCGTCAGGTTCGGTGTACGTAGCGGAGGCGGGCGGAACGGTCCGCGTTCCTAACGTGGGTGGGACACTGACGCCTTCGGCCCAGAAGACGGTTGCACCAAGCGTCACGAATGCTACGTCGGTGGCTGTCGACTCTTCCGAGAACGTGTACATCACCGATGGCACAGCGAAAGATGTGGACATGGTGAGCGCGAGCTCCTCAACCAATTTCGGCACGCTGACCAGCACGACAGGGACGCAGGCAAACAGCTATACGATCCAGAATGCAGGCAATGCGCCGCTGAACATCACTGGATTTGCCGCCACTCCGGACTACAGTGAAACGTCGACAACCTGCATCGGAGCGCCGGTTGCCGTCGACGCTACGTGCGGAGTGACGATCACATTCAATCCAGGGCCGGGGGACCAGGGCACGCTTGCGGGTGAGGTCCTCATCCAGAGCGATGCGGCAAATTCGCCGGTTGGAATGAACGTGACCGGCACGGGTGCGTCTCTCGCGGTCTCGAAAACCACAATCAGTGTGACGAAGCCGACTGTCGATGGCGCGCCGGCCGTGATCACGGTCGCTCCTACCTCGGGTACGGGCGCGGCGCCGACCGGGACTGTGACGCTGACCATTACCGGCACGAACCTGACAACCCCGGTGGTTCTGACGGGAACACTGGCCGGCGGAACCGTTACGCTCACCCCGCCGCAGCTGGCGGCCGGCACGTATACATTTACGGTGGCCTATCAGGGCGACAGAACGTATGGGCCGTCTACCGGCTCGACCTCGGTCACTGTGGCCGCGGGTGCTGTACTGCTGGTGCAGACCCCCTTGACTCCGGCACTGAACCTGGCGCAGATCGGCGGGATCTGGTACGTGCTCGCCGGCGGCAACGGGTCCCAGGAGCCTTATGACGGATCAACGACGCAGTACACGTACACCTACCCAGTGACAGTGGCTGCTACCGATGGGGTCGCCCTGATCGGGCAACCGATCTTAGACAGCCATGGGAAAGTGGTCGCCGTGAATTACGGAGCGGTCACATACCAGGGAGCTCCCTTTAACGCGAGTGGACTTGGCTGCCCTCCAGTTCCAGTGAATTCCAATGGCACCGCACCTCTGGACATGAGCTGCCTCACGATCGATACCAGCAATTCAGCGATCGTGAACCTGGAGAACACGTATACGATTACCCCCGTGTACGGCCCCACGGGGACCGGCTCCGCCGATTGCAATCCCACCTGTGTTGTCAATCCTAACTACACATCGGTCACCGGCACGCCTATCACCGTAACCGCCCTTGCGAATCCGGTGGTGAATATCTCGTCCAATCCCGGTTCGCTCAATGTTACCGCGGGCTCTAGTGCGACAGCGACTCTCACCCTGAGCTCCGTTTTGGGTTACGGGATCGGGGGCGCCGGCGGACTGTTGAACAATTATTCCCTTCCGGTGCAGCTGTCCTGCGATGGTTTGCCCGCCTATGCCACCTGCACCTTCAGTTATCCAAAACCCGATCCGACCGACGCGCAGTCGGTGGATGTAGGCCCGGCGGCCGGGACCGTACTGAGCTTCGGAGGAACTACGGGTGCGTGCGCGGCCGCCGCTCCTGGTGCAATCGGGGGATGCTACGGGCCGGGAACGGTGATCATGACCATCCATACCAGCGTTTCCCCGTTCGGCGTTGCCACCCTGCACCGTAGTCACGACGAAATCGTCTTTGCGGCGATGTTCGGACTCGGCCTGTTCAGCTTTGCCTTTGGAAAGAAAAAGTCGCTGCGAGCGCGGGTCCCGACGCTGGTTTGTCTGCTGCTCTGTGGCGGAATCATGATGGGCATCAGCGGCTGTAGCACAAAACAACTCGGCGCGACTTCCACGACCGTGGCTACCCCCGCAGGAACATACACAGTGCTGGTGACGGCGAGGCAAGTAGGCAGTCAGACCATTACCGCAGTCCCTGGAATTACTTACGGCAACGGGCACCAGGTGTCATTGCCCTTCTCGATGACCTTAACCGTTCAATAGCGGCGCAACCGGCATTTGCGGGAGCGGCACATGGCTCCCGCAGATGCTTCCAATCGAAACTGAAGCTCTCGTATGACGCAAATTCGTTCCGGGCTCGGGCAGCAGGATCGCCCAAGAAACCGGGAGGTAGAAGTGGAACAACCGATCGGTACGCAGCAGGAAATGAACGAAGCAGGAGCTGTTCCCGTCGTGCGAAGAGAACCCAAAAGAGGAGTACTAGAAATGCAAGCTATCCGGACAGGCAAAAGCTATACATCGCGGTCACGCACATCGGTATCAACTGCCCTGGTCTTCGTTCTAACCTTTTGCGTTTCGGCAATGGTTGCGAGGGCACAGGTGCCTGCTTCCGGGAAACTTGTGGTGAGCCAGTCGACGAAGCTTGGGGCGCTGCCCGGTGGCGGGTCGCAGTCGGGCACAGTGCCCGCCGGCGACACCATGGCGGTGACCTCGTTTGGCAGCGTGATTACGACGGATACCTATGGCGGCGATGTCGCGCTGTTCAGCGCGGCCGGCGTAGAGACGACGCTGGGGAAATACTCCAATGGGAATGGCGTCGCGGTTGATGCGCAAAACAATCTGTACATAGGGGCCTCGTATAGCTCTCAAGTCGTGAAGATTCCGTATGTGAGCGGAGCGTATGTCGCGATCGCTGCGACTTCGGGGACCACGCCGAACTGCACGGGGACCGATACCGCAGAGTGCGTGATGAGCGAACTCACCACCGGCGGCGCCGATGTGGTTTCCATGATTTTCGACTCCCACGGAAACCTGTTCTACGCCACGGGAAATGCCGCCGGCAATGCGGGCACGAACAATACGATCTTCGAATGTACGGCAGCCTGCCTGTATACAGGCAGTCCCGCGCCCGCTGTGATCTTTGCGGAACCGGTCAGCTCGACACCGACGACGACCGGCCAACTCAACGTCGGCGGCCTCGCACTCGATGCTTCGGGCAACCTCTTCTTTACCGACTCGGCAGTGTCTTCGTCGACGACCCAGGAGAGCTTCAGCTCGAACGTCAACGAACTGCCCTATACAGCGGGCACGGGCTACGCTACTGCGCCCACGGTGATCTATAGCTACACTCCTTCTGGGACGGTCGGTCAATACGGCCCGGAAATCGATGGCGTCGCAGTCGATCAGAACGGCACGGTTTATGTTCTGCTCCAGAACACGACCGGCGTCCTCGCGTTCCCGAAGATCAGCGGAGCATACAACAATGCCACGTCGTACCTGGTGTCCACGCAGACCGGTAAGTTGATGACCAGCGATGGCCAGGGGAACCTTTATGTCGCCGACGGCAGCGGCAATATCTACCTGGTCACGGTGAACAACCTGGTGGCTACGCCCAGCGTGGTGTCTACGCCATCGACGGCGACCAATATTACGACCATCCTGAACGACGGTGGCTGCAGCCCCGCTCCGATGGTGACGTTTACTTCTACCGGCACGAATGCGTCTCAATTCTCCGCCGCGACAACCGGGGCATGCGCCGGGACTGCCACCGGTGGCGCTTCCTTTGCAACTACGCTCACTTTCACACCGGCGTCTGTCGGCACGATAACGGCAACGCTGACGTCGATCGATACGAATACCGGGACGGGCAGTGCAAGCGTTTCTGGAAGCGGAACAGGGACGGTCGCAACGCCGGCCTTCGTGCTTGCGGGCGGCACCTACACCGGCGCACAGTCGGTCACGCTGACTGACGCCACCGTGGGCGCGTCGATCTACTACACGACGGACGGTTCGCAGCCTTCCGCCAGCTCCACTCTGTATAGCGGCGCGATCACGGTGGCAGCCTCGGAGACGATCAACGCCATTGCCATGATTTCGGGTGACACCAGCAGCGCGGTTGCGACTGCCACGTACATCATCAACCAGCCTCCGCCTACAACGACTCCGACCTTCTCGGTGCCTGCCGGGACCTACGCATCGGCACAGGCTGTCTCCATCTATGACAGCGCCGCCGGCACGACGATCTACTACACGACGGACGGCACTTTGCCTTCCGCCAGTTCCACTCTGTATACCGGTCCGGTCACTGTGGCTTCGTCGGAGACACTACAGGCCGTCGCCGTCGCCAGCGGTTTCAGCAACAGCGCCGCCGCTTCCGCCGCATACGTCATCAACCTGCCGCCTTCGGCGTTCCAGAAAGTCGTGTTGAGCCAGGCGACGAAGCTCGGTGCGCTACCCGGTGGCGGGTCGCAGTCGGGCACAGAGCCCGCGGGCGACACCATGGCTGTGAATGCCTTCGGCAATGTGATCACCACGGATACGTACGGCGGCGATATCGAACTGTTTAGCCCGACAACCGGTGCAACGAAGCTTGGAACGTACTCCAACGCGAACGGGGTTGCGGTCGATTCACATAACAATCTCTACATCGGAGTCTCTTACAACTCTCAGGTGATCAAGGTCCCCTATGTGAACGGAACGTATGTCGCTCTGGCCGCGCCTTCGGGGACCACGCCGGCCTGCACGGGCAACGACACGGCGGAGTGCGTGATGAACAAACTCACCACCGGCGGCGCCGATGTGGTTTCGATGCTGTTCGATTCAAAGGGCAATCTGTTCTACGCCACGGGCAATGCGGCCGGCGGTGCAGGTTCGAACAATACGATCTTCGAATGCACAGTGGCTTGCCTGTACACGGGCAGCCCCGCGCCGGCCGTGGTCTATGCGGAGCCGGTGAGCACGACTCCCACGACGACGGGTCAACTGAACGTTGGCGGCCTCGCCTTCGATGCTTCGGGCGATCTGTTCTTCACTGACTCGGCTGTCTCGTCGTCGACGACCCAGGAGAGCTTCAACTCCAATCTTAACGAGTTGGTCTATACCTCGGGAAGCGGCTTCTCCGCCTCGCCGACGGTGATCTATACCTACACTCCGACGAGCGTCGGCCAGTATGGTCCAGAGATCGACGGCGTTGCTGTCGATCCGAACGGCACAGTCTATGCCTTGGTGCAGAGTGCGGTCGGCGTTCTTGCCTTCCCGAAGGTAAGTGGAGCGTACAGCAGCGCCAACATGTACGTTGTCTCGACGCAGAACGGCAAGTTGATGACCGGCGATGGCCTGGGCAATCTCTTTGTCGCCGACAATAGCGGCAATATCCTCAAGATCACGTTGAACAACCTCGTGGCGACTGCAACGCCGTCCGGAACTCCGTCGACGGCGACCGACATCACGATCCTGATGAACGATGGCGGTTGCAGTCCTGCTCCAACGGTGACGTTTGCATTCACAGGGACCGCGGCGTCGCAGTTCACCGCCGCGACAACCGGGACATGCGCTTCGACCGCAACCGGAAGCTCATTAGCAACGACGGTCACGTTCTCGCCGACCGCTGTGGGTACGAGCACCGTGACCGTTACGGCGACCGACTCGCTTAACAACACCGCGACGGCAAGTGTTTTGGGCAATGGCACGGGTATGGTCGCGACACCGACATTCTCGGTCGCGGCGGGCACCTACACCGCGACGCAGAATGTCTCTCTTGCAGACACTACTGCCGGCGCCACGATCTATTACACACTCGACGGCACAACCCCGACGAGCAGCTCCATTCTCTACACCGGTCCGATCAGCGTATCGTCTTCGGAGACGATCAACGCCATTGCAGTCGACTCGGGTGACAGCAGCAGCACGGTTGCTAGCGCTTCTTACCTCATCAATCTGCCGGGAGGCGCGGCCACGCCGACCTTCTCGCCGGCGGGTGGCGCATACGCCAGCGCTCAGGGGGTCACAATCTCCGATACGACCGCCGGCGCCGCGATCCACTACACCACGGACGGCTCGAACCCCAATGCCAACTCGGCTCTGTACCTTGGACCGGTTCCGGTCTCGGCCACGCAAACGCTGAAGGCGATCGCCTTTGCCACGGGCTTCAGCAGCAGCGCGATTGGCTCGGCGCTCTACACCATCAACCTGCCGGCTTCGGCCTTCCAGAATATAGTGATGAGCCAGTCGACGCCGTTTGGAGCCTTCACCAGTGGTGGGTCGCAGTCAGGCTCGGAGCCTGCCGGGGACAGCATGGCGGTGACCCAGCAGGGCGACGTGATTACGACCAACACGTATGGCAATCAGACGCTGTTGTTCACTCCTAATGGAACGGCACCGACGCTGCTGGGAACGACATCGAACCCGAACGGGGTCGCGGTGGACGGCCAAAATAACCTGTTCATGAGCTTCTCGTACAACGGGTCGGTGGTAAAGATTCCGTCTGTGAATGGAGTCTATGCGACTATTGGGGCGCCCAATGGCAATCCATATCCCACAGGAACGCCAAACTGCACCGGCAACGATACGGCGGAGTGCGTGATGAACCACGTCAATCCCAGCGGCTCCGACATTGAGTCGATGGTGTTCGATGCTGCGGGCGATCTGTTCTACGCGACGGGGCGTGGGCTGAACACGATCTACGAATGCACGGCGGCCTGCCTGTACACAGGCTCACCGGCGCCGGCTCTGCTCTTCACGGAGCCGACCAGCGCTACGCCAACGACGACCGGGCAACTGAGCATCGGTGGCCTCGCGATCGGCACTTTGGGGAACCTGTTCTTCACCGACTCGGCGATCAGCTCCACGACCTCGCAGGAAAGCTTCAGTTCCAACCTCAACGAACTGGTCTACACGGCAGGAACCGGCTACGCGGCGGCGGCGACGGTGATTTATACGTACACGCCCACAACGGTTGGTCAGTATGGCCCCGAGATCGATGGCGTGGCTGTGACTCCAAACGGCACGGTGTACGCTCTTCTCCAAAGCACGACCGGCATCCTTGCCTTCCCGAAATCGTCGACTGGAACCTATAGCAGCTCGACCATGTACCTGGTTTCCTCGCAGAGCGGCAAGCTGATGACCAGCGACGGCGTGGGCAATCTCTACATCGCGGACAATGGCGGCAATATTTATGAAATTGCCGTGGATAGCATCACCACTCCCACGGCGCCGCAAGCCAACGCCGCGGCCCCAACCAGTATCACCACTTACCTGAACGATGGCGGCTGCACCGCGACGCCTCCGACCGTCACGTTTGCCGCCACTGGCCCTTCCGCGTCGGCATTCTCGGCCGCTACCAACGGATCATGCACTTCGACAACCACTGGCGCATCGTTCGCAACCACCGTCAACTTCACACCAACGTCCGTGGGCTTCAACGGCGCAACGCTGACGGCGACGGATTCACTGACTCACACCGGAGTCGCGGCACTCTCCGGAACGGGAACTCCGGCGCCGTTCGCAGCCACACCGGCCTTCTCGGTCGCGGCCGGCACCTACACCACCGTGCAGTCGGTCACCATCTCCGACACAGTCGCGACTGCGAAGATCTACTACACCACGGATGGATCGACGCCGACGACCAGCTCGACTCTCTACAGTGGCCCGGTTACGGTAAACGCGTCAGAGACGATCAACGCAATCGCCTCAGCCGTCGGATACCAGAACAGCTCTCCCGGCACTGTGGCCTACGTCATCAACCTGCCGGCTGCGGCGACCCCAACGTTGTCGGTCGCGGCGGGCACCTACACCACGCCTCAGACGGTGGCGATCAGCGACTCGAACACGGGCGTGGCGATTTACTACACCACGGACGGGACCACGCCGACTGTCCATTCAACCCCTTACACCGCTCCCATTTTGCTGGTGCAGACGACGACTATCACTGCGATCGCCTTCCCCAGCGCCACGTCGCCCAATTTCGTTCCGAGCGCGGCGGCTTCGGCGGTCTATACGATCAACCTGCCGGCTGCGGCGACACCTGCATTCTCTGTCGCGGCGGGCACGTATGTGACCGTGCAAACGGTGAGCCTCAGCAGCGCAACGTCGGGTGCGAAGATGTACTACACCCTGAATGGCAGCACGCCTACGTCCGCATCCACGCTTTATTCCGCCCCAATCCTCGTTGCAGGATCGGAAACGATCAAGGCCCTCGCCGTCAATTCTCCCAACTACAACAACAGCCCCGTTGCGACTGCGGTCTACGTAATCAACCTGCCGGCGCCGGGCATCTCGCTCACCGCTTCGAACACGACGATCAACGTGTCAAATGGTACTGGAACAACTACCTTGACGGTCACGGCGAACGCCGCTATGAACGGCTCGGTGGCCTTCAGTTGCTCCGGTTTCCTGTCGGTCGGCGCTACGTGCGCGTTCTCCCCGACAAGCGTCAACACGTTAGCGGGGGCGACCGCAACGTCGACCCTGACCGTGACCGTACCCCAAGCGACCGCGAGCCTGCGCCATGATTCCGGCCCGATGTGGCCCGGGACAGTGGTGGCAGCAGCCTTGCTTGGCTTCTTCGGTCTGAGAAAGCGCCGCCGCTTGCAGGTACTGCTGCTGCTGGTGGTAAGCGTCATCGGGCTGAACGTCTTTACCGGTTGCGCCACAACGGCGCCCAATACGGCCAGTGCATCGCAGATCGTCGTCACCGCGACGGGAAGCAGCTGCCCGGTCACTGCTTTGACCTGCGCGACAAATCCGCAACAAGGCGGGCCGGTGGCCACGCCAGTGTCGGCAACCATCGCATTGGTGCTTTCGCTCCCACAGTGACGCTCTGTTCCTCACGCCAAACCATTGAGGCCTCTCTAGCTGGAGAGGCCTCAATGCCGCTTTTGCGCCGTCTCGCGCATTTACGGTCGCGGCTGTGGCCGATGAAGCGGTTCATCGTTGCGCAAATCTACCGGTCCGAGTTTTAGGACTAACCGGCACCATGTATCGAGGCCCCCTTTGACGACCGGATTCCCCGCAACGAGCACCCCCAACGCAGGCCTTTTCTTTCTCTCGGCGGTTGCCTGTATTTGGATTGCGGGATGCTCCGGTGGCAGTTCCGCTCCGACTCCGACTCCGACTCCTCCGGTTGCGGCGGCCCCCAGTTTTACACCCGCTGCCGGGACGTATACGTCCGCGGAGAGCGTAACTTTGGCGGACTCTACTCCCGGCGCGACGATCTACTACAGCACCGATGGCTCGACGCCGACGTCGGCCTCCAAAGTTTATTCGGGGGCGATATCTGTGGCGTCCACGACGACCATTGAGGCGATTGCCGCGGCCAGCGGCTACACAACCAGCGGGGTAAGCTCGGCGGTGTATACGATCAACCTTGCCGCGGCCGGGCCTACATTCACGCCCGCCGCGGGAATCTACGCGTCCGCACAGAGCGTCACCCTAGCGGATTCCACTCCCGGCGCGACGATCTATTACACGACGGACGGCTCGACGCCGACGCCTTCTTCCAAGGTTTATTCCTCGGCAATTTCCGTCGCGGCTACCACGACCATCAACGCGATGGCTACGGCCAGCGGCTACTCTGCCAGCGCGATAAGCTCGGCGGTGTATACGATCAACCTTGCCGTTGCAGCGCCCACGTTCACGCCAGCCGCCGGAACGTATACATCGGCGCAGAGCGTCGCCCTGGCTGACTCCACCGCCGGCGCGACGATTTACTACACCACCGATGGCTCGATGCCGACGACTTCCTCCCGCGTCTATTCGGCAGCCATCCCGGTAGCGGCTACGACCACGATCAACGCCATCGCCACAGCCAGCGGCTACTCGACCAGCCAAGAAAGCTCGGCGGTGTATACGATCAACCTCGCTGCCGCTGCGCCTACGTTTACGCCCGCCGCCGGAACGTATACGTCCGCGCAAAGCGTGACGCTTGCCGACTCTACCGCTGGCGCAACGATTTACTACACCACGGACGGCACGTTGCCGACGACTTCTTCCCACGTTTATTCCGTTGCGATTCCTGTAGCGGCGACGACCACGATCAACGCGATCGCAACGGCCAGTGGGTACTCGACCAGCGCGGAAGGTTCGGCGGTATACACGATCACTCTTCCGGCGTCCACACCTACGTTTGCGCCTGCTCCGGGGATATTCACGTCGGCACAATCGGTGACGCTGGCCGACTCCACCGCCGGAGCGACGATCTACTACACCACCGATGGCACGGTGCCGACAACATCGTCCAGAGTCTATTCAGCAGCCATTCCTGTAGCAGCTACGACGACCATCAACGCCATCGCGACGGCCAGCGGGTATTCCACGAGCGCGGTGAGCGTGGGGTTGTATGACATCGAGCTCCCAGCGGCGCCGACGCCGGCCATTTCTCCCGCGGGTGGGACCTTCGCCACGGCACAAACCGTGACGTTGAGCGACAGCGCGCCGGGCGCGACGATTTACTACACGACGAACGGGTCCACTCCGACGACCGCTTCGACGAAATATACCGCGCCTTTCACGGTGAGCGCCCCCGGCACGACGATCGTCAACGCGATTGCGGTAGTGGCGGGAGTGCCCAACAGCAATGTTGCGATGGTCACCTTCAACCTGCCGGCGGCGTCTTCGCCGAACTACACGTATACGAATGTGCAGATCGTGGGCGGCGGTTTCGTCGATGGGCTGTACTTCCATCCGGCCGCGCAGGGGCTGATGTATGCGCGCACCGATGTGGGCGGCGCTTATCGCTGGAACGACGTGCCCGGCGGCGATACTCAGTGGGTACCATTGCAGGATTTTGTGGGGCGGTTCGATTCGGGGTTCAATCTGGGAGTGGAAAGCCTGGCGCTCGATCCGAACGATCCTACGCGGCTCTATCTCGCGGTTGGCGAATATACCGAAAGCTACGGCACGAACGGGTACATCCTGGCGTCGAGCGATATGGGACACACGTTCACCGCAGTTGCCCTGCCGTTCAAGAATGGGTCGAACGATAACGGGCGCTTTGCGGGGGAGCGCTTGTCGGTCGATCCGGCGAACGGACGCCACATCTACTTCGGCACGCGCTTGAATGGGCTGTACGAATCGAACGACCAGGCGGTGAGTTTCAACAAGGTTGCGGCTTTTCCTGTAACCGGCTCGACCGGCACGACTGCCGACCCAGGCGTGGGCATCATCTTCGAGGACTTCCTGACCACCAGCGGCATGGCCAACGGGAACACGAAGACGATCTACTACGGCGTCTCCGACCCGAAGATCGGGCTGTATGTATCGAACGATGGCGGCCAGACTTTCAGCACCGTACCCGGCCAGCCGACGGGCTACTATCCCAATGCGAGCGCTTTCGATCCCGGCAATCGCTATATGTACATCAGCTACGACCTGCAGACCGGATGCAGTTCCGGGTGCAGCAGCGTGGGCCCGGGGAACGTCAACGCGGGACAGATCTGGCGCTACACGCTGCCCACCGGCAGCGTGCCCAACGGCGTCTGGACCAACATCACGCCGCCGACGACCGGCAACGGCGGTTATGGCTACAGCAGCATCGCCGTCGACGCGCACCATCCCGACACGGTGATGACGACGACGCTGAACAAGTATTATCCGCCGCCGTACGATGACGTTTTCCGCTCGCTCGACGATGGAACGACGTGGGTCAACTACGGGACCAACATCAGACGCGACAGCTCGCTTTCACCGTGGGTCAACTTTGGCCAGGCCACGCCTGATGGTGGAAACTGGCTGAACCATCTGGTCGTCGATCCCTTCAACTCCGACCACGTGATGTACGGCGACGGACAGACGATCTGGCAGACAACCGATGCGACCGCTGTCGACGGGGTCAGCACAACAAAGACGGTCGTGACGGCGGGCAATTCGACCAACTGGTCTATCGGCGCGGTTGGTGTGGAGGAGGCAGTCATCCTGGGACTGGCGAGTCCGCCGTCGGGCCCGGCGCATTTGCTGAGCGTGATGTACGATCTCGGCGGCTTCACGCACACCACGCTGACGCAGTCGCTGAACGCACAGCAAAATCCGCAACTGACCAACGCCACCAGCGTCGATTACGCTGGGCAGGCGCCGTTGAACGTATCGCGCGTTGGATCGAATTCAGCGGCGCTGGGTTCGGGTGGGGCGGTGCAACTGGAAGCATTTTCTTCCGATGGCGGTATTACGTGGACACCCTCGTCGTCGGTTCCAATCAACCCTTCGACCGGCAAAGCGATCACTACGGGCAACGGAACGATAGCTGTCGCCGCCGACGCCTCGGACCTGGTGTGGATGCCCAGCGACGTGGGCACTCCGGCCAACTACTCGACCGATCATGGGGCGACCTGGCACGCCGCGACCGGCGCTCCCGCGCAAGTTTCGTCGAACGCCATCACCGTTGCCGCAGACCGCGTGAATCCACTGAAGTTTTATCTGTTCAGCGGGTCCTCAAGTGGAGTGGCGACGATCTACATATCGGTCGATGGTGGAAAGAGCTTCACAGTGGCGTCACAACTTTCCAACCAATACGATCTCGGTCTGTTTGTGTCACCGGCGGCAGAAGGCGATCTGTGGACGACCTCCTACAACGGGACCAATCACTCAACCGATTCGGGAAGCACCTTTACTCCCGTGCTCAGTTATCCCAACGTCGTGTATGCGATGGGTTTTGGCGCCGCGGCGGCCGGGGCGAGCTATCCGGCCATTTACATCGTCGGCACGCTCAACGGCGATACCGGCTGCGTCTCGGCGAATGATGTGGCCGACGGCTTCGCCACATCGACGAACTGCATCTACCGCTCCGTCGACGAGGGCAAGACTTTTGTCCGCATCAACGATTTCGATCATCAATACAGCAACGCGAATATGATCGTGGGCGATCCGCGCGTTTTCGGCCGGTTTTATCTGGGCACGCCGGGGCGGGGCATCATCGAGGGCGACTCGCCGAATTGAGGTGTGCTCGGAATCGATTCTTCTATCAAGCCGTGGTTCGGTCTGGCCGCACCCGAAGCATATATTTTCTTATAAAAATAATGTAAAATAAACGCCAGGCCTAACCAATAGGGAAATAGTTCATCGGGGTGTGACGGGTTAACACGGCGTTTCTATCAATAGTTAGCGAATATAGTTTTTGCGATTTCCGATATCTTTGCAGAGAGAGCAACGTGGGCGCCCTCCGAGGATTTTGTTGACAGCGGATTCGCGAACTCTCTATATTTTTTCCTAGGAAAATAAACTGTCAACAGTGGTGAACCGTTTTAGCAAAGAACGTATAGGAGAAGCAGCGTGAGTCGAAGTGTCTTTTCGGAGTTTCCAACTGTCCGCTTCGCGGGGCCGGAGAGCACCGAAGATTTTGTCTATCGGTGGTACGACGCAGAGCAGGTCGTTCTGGGCAAACCACTGCGCGAGCACATGCGGTTTGCGGTCGCGTACTGGCATAGTCTTGTTATGAACGGAAGCGACCCTTTTGGCGCTCCGACAATTCAACGTCCGTGGATGGACCGGACGGACTGTCTCGCGGCCGCGCGAGACAAGGCAGATGCCGCTTTCGATCTGTTTCGAGTGCTCGATCTTCCGTTCTTCACGTTCCACGATCGCGACATTGCGCCGGAGGGCGCGACGTTGAGCGAGTCGCTGAAGAATGTTCATGAGATTGCGGACTATCTTCAAACCAAGATGGCGTCATCGAAGACGAGGCTGCTGTGGGGAACGGCAAATCTGTTCAGCCATCCGCGGTTCATGTCCGGAGCGGCCACCAACCCCGATCCCGATGTGTTCGCTTACAGCGCGGCCACGGTGAAGCATTGCATGGACATCACCAAGGCGCTGGGCGGCGAGAATTATGTGCTTTGGGGAGGGCGCGAGGGGTACGAGACGTTACTGAATACCGATATGAAACAGGAGTTGCGACAGCTCGGGCGCTTTCTTACGCTGGTCGTCGAGTACAAACACAAGATTGGGTTCGAGGGGCAAATTCTGATTGAGCCCAAGCCCAAAGAGCCGACCGTGCATCAGTACGATTTCGATGCGGCCACGGTGTATGGATTCCTGAAGCATTTTGGTTTAGAGAACGAAGTGAGGGTGAACCTCGAAGCCAATCATGCGCTGCTCGCCGGGCACACCTTCGAACATGAGATTGCGACCGCGGCAAATTTCGGCATCCTTGGCTCGCTCGACATCAATCGCGGCGACCCGCTGCTGGGATGGGACACCGACCAGTTTCCCGTCGATTTACAGGCGATGACGCTGGCGATGGTCCACGTCATTCAGGCCGGCGGACTGGGCAAGGGCGGCATGAATTTCGACGCCAAAGTGCGGCGCCAGTCGATCGATCCGGACGATCTGGTCCAGGCCCACATTGGGGGCGTCGATCTCTGTGCGCGAGCCTTTATCACAGCGGCGCGCATTGTCGAGGACCGGCACTTGTCCGGTGCGGTGAGCGCGCGCTATGCGGGCTGGAGCAAGCCGGAGAATCTTGCGATGCTGAACGGGGAGATGACTTTGGAGGCAATCGCCGCAAAGGCGGAAGCGGAAGAAATCAATCCTACGCCGCGTTCCGGACGGCAGGAGCGCCTGGAAAATCTGGTCGGCAGATACATGTGAAAACGTCCGGCGTCAGACTGTAGCGAATGCCTCATGCATCTTGGGGACGGTGCCGGAGGGGAGGCGCCGCCCTATCTTCGGCGAGTGCGTGGAGCGGTGATAGCTTGCATGGCGTTGCAGCAGCACCGCTGCGGCGCCTTGCAGTCGCGCCAACTCGCCGTCTCCAGCGATCGCCAGTCGCGGTGGCGGGCCTGCGAGCACGGAGGATTCCATCTCTCGCTGAATGATGGGGCCGAAACGTTCCCAGCTTGATGTGATTTCACCGGTAATCAAAATCAGTTCCGGCGAAAGAGCGGCAATAATCAGCCGCAGGCCTTTGCCCAGCGCAGTCGCTTGCCGGGAGACTGCTTCAATCGCGGCGGGATCGTTTTCTTCGGCGAGCCGTAGCAGAGTGTAGATGTCGACCGGGCGCTCTTTGGGACGAAGCTCCTGATAGAAGTGCAGCGCCGCGCGCGAGGATGCCGCCATCTCCCAGCAGCCGCGCTGGCCGCAACCGCATACCGGGCCGTTGGGGTCGATGGGTATGTGCCCGAACTCGCCGGCGAGGCCGTTGTATCCGGAATGCAGTTGGCCGCCGGCGAGGATGGCCGCGCCGACGCCTTCTGAAACGGCGACAAGGACCGCGTTCCGCACTCCAGCCAGCCGGCCGTACCAGGACTCCGCGAGCAGGCAGGCAGTGGCGTCGTTGTCGATTTCCACCTGAAGCTTCAGCGCCTTTTCGAGTGGGGTCTTGATGTCGAAATTGTGCCAGTGCAGGTTGGGCGCAAGCAGCAGACGCTGCGTTTCCGGATCGACGCGGCCGGGCACGCTGACGCCGATGCCCTCGAACGATTTGTCCGCGTGCCGCTCGCGCAACACCAGCATTCGTTCGACGATGCGTTGGAGAGCGAGGTCGGGATCGGAGACCGTCATGACGGTTTCGCGCGAAAGCACGCGGCCGGTGAGGTCGATGACCGCGAGGATTGCGCGGTCGGGGCGAATGTCGAGGGCAAAGGTTACGACGTGTTCGCTGACTTGCAACATCGTCGCGGGGCGGCCGCGAGAGCGGCGAACGACTGCTCCTTCGCGTATCCAACCTTCACCGATCAAATGTTCGACGATGATCGATATGGTGCTGGGTTGCAATCCGGAGAAGCGCGCAAGTTCGACGCGCGAGAGTGGCTGTCTGAAGCGGATAATTTCTAAAACGATGTCTCGATTGATGTCGCGCGCGTTCTCGCTGGAGGCGAGTTGGGCGGAGGAAAGATCGATGCGCCTGACGCCCAGGACGCGCTCGGAGCCGCCCAATTTTCTTACTCCGGGAGCGGCGGCATGTGTACTCATTGAATTGATTTTACGCTCTTTAACCATTTCCCAAACCCTCTTGCCACTGCCTAATTCCGTGCATCCCGTTCACGGCTCAAGAAGAGAAACGAGTTGATACATTTGTTAGCCACTGATCGATCTCGGGCGCGCTTTCGGCCCGTCGCGGAAACCTACGCGCGGGTAACGGCGTTCACAATCGAGCGTGCGAGTTCCTTGGTGCTCCGTGTGAGCGACGCGACGACGGGGGAATCCTTTCTGGGATTGAAGCGGGACGCCGGCCCTGAAATGCTCATGGCCGCGATCGCATTGCCGTTGGAATCCAAAATTGGCGCGCCGATGCAGACTGCCAGCATGGAGCCTTCGCCGCGGTCGAATGCGTAACCCGCATTGCGCACGCGCTTGAGCTCGGCGAGAAGTTCGCCGGGATTCGCGATCGTGTGCTGCGTTACTCTTTCGAGCTCGTGGTTGCGGATGAATTCCTGCACGGCGTCCGGGGGTGAAAACGCGAGAATGGCCTTGCCCAGCGCGCTGGCGTGGGCCTTGACGGAGGCTCCCCGGCTCTCCTGAAGGCGCAGGGCAAATTCGCTCGGCACAACTTCGAGGTAGGTCACCTTATCGGAGTGGCGCACGCCGAGATTCACCGTTTCGCCATACTCGTCGCGCAACTTCTGCATCAGCGGAAGTGCGAGGCGGCGAATGGCTTCGGTGACTGCCTCGTCGCTTACCAGACGGCTGAGAGTGGGGCTTATCCGGTAGTTGCGGCTGGCTTCCCGCGTGACGTATCCCAGGTCCACCAGCGTGCTCAGAATGCGGAAGACTGTGGACTTCGGAATGCCGGTGCGCTGCGTGACCTCGCGCAGGCCCAGCAGCTCGGAGCGCGAAAGCTCTTCCAGAATCTGGAACGTGCTGCGTACGACGGGGACCGAATATTTGCCGGGCGCGTCCGTCTTCACGTCCGGCTGCTTCTTTGTTGCCGCCGCTTTTGTTTTCGTCATTGGCACGTTGGCTAGCATCTCATTTTCCTCTCCCGGTTTCAATGGAAAAACGATCCAATCAAGCAGCAGACGTGAGCAAAGGGGTCGCGGATGTGCCGTTGCGGTAGACGGAATGGATGCCGAGAGGCGCCTGTTTAGGAGAATCGTAGGTGGCGGGACTGTCGATCGCATCGGCGCGAAACGCCACGATGTCGGCGAAGTATCCCGGGGCAAGAATGCCGCGGTCTTTGAGCGCATAACGGGCGGCCGGTTTGCCGGTAATCTTGTGGACTGCTTCGGCGAGCGACAGCCAGCCTTTCTGCCGCGAGTAAGTGCCGAGCAAAAGAGGAAAGGTGCCGTGCAGGCGAGGATGCGGCCGCCCTTTTACGTAGAAACCGTCGCTGATGATTGTCGCGAATGGATGCTGCAAGGACATGCGCAGGTTCTCGGCGCTCTGATTGAAACAGAGCATGGTGGCGTCGCCTTCTTCTTCGTCGAGCAGTTCGAGCACAACGTCTGCCGGCTCTTTGCCGCGCTCTTCGGCGATCTGCACCAGAGTCTTGCCGATGGCGCCGAGGTTCGCTTCAGAGCCGACCGAAGAAATATAAATGTCGGACCAGCGCCAGGGAATGGAGCGCGCGAGCTCGTCTCGAATTCCTTGCCGCTGCGGCGGATTGCGAAGCCGCTGCATCAGTTGACCGATGCCGCCATCCAGGGCGCTCTGCGGCAGCAACTGGGTGAGGACGCTGGAACCGGCGACGTAGGGATAGCAGTCGAATTCCACGTCGATGCCTTCGGCGTTCGCGCGCTCCATGGTGTCGATGGCTTTCCTGTGCAAATGCCAGTTCGATGCACCGACGGCTTGCAGGTGCGAGATCTGAAGACGGCCGCCGCTGTGGCGAGCGAGGTCGATCTGCTCTTCGATGGCATCGATCAGACCGGCGAAATAGGAGCGAATGTGGCTGGTATAAATCTTTCCTTTGCGCGCGGTCACGTTGCAGAGGCGCTGGAGTTCGTCGGTTGGCGCGCTGGACCCGGGAGCGTACATCAGGCCCGTAGAAAGTCCCGCGGCGCCCGCATCCAGTGCCTCGGCAAGCAGGCTTTCCATGGAGCTTACTTCGGCCTCACTCAGCGGCCCCTGCTTGCTGCCCGCGACCGCGATGCGCAGCGAGCCGTGCCCCACAAGAGAGACGACATTGGCCGTGCGGCTATCGGCGATGGCGCGAAGATAAGCTTCGGTGGAAGGCCATCCCCACTCTTCGTCTCCGCAGAAAATGCCGTTGGCGAAAGAGCGCAGGTCGCCTGGCTCGCGTGCGGGTGGATACGCCGAAAAGCCGCAATTGCCGACCACTTCCGTGGTGACGCCCTGACGAAGTTTTTCGGTGCGGCCTTCAAGCACCTGGAGGTCGGAGTGCGTGTGAGAATCGATGAAACCCGGCGTCAGCGTAAGGCCCTTGCAATCGACGACAGTAGCGGATTGAGACTGGAGACTCGGCCCAATTTGGAGGATGCGGTCTCCATGGATGAGAATGTCGGCCTGGATGGGCGCGGCCCCAGTGCCGTCCAGAATGGTCCCGTTACAAAAGAGGGTATCCGCCAACTGTCCACCTCGCGGTCTTTCTAATGAACGTATTATATATGTAATGGTACGGACGCAGTGGTGTATGTTCCATTGAAAGGACAAGTCGATGAGTGAGGTTGAGCGAATCGGTGTAGGCGAGGCGCCATCGCCCAAGGGGGCGTATTCGCAGGTCGTGCGTGCGGGCGATTTGCTATTCGTTTCCGGGCAGGGGCCGATCGATCCGGCAACGCAGGAGCTTGTTCTCAGCGACATTCGCGGAGAAACAAAGCTGGTGCTGCAGAATGTGGAACGCATTCTGAAAGGCTGCGGCGCCAACCGGACACACATCGTCCGTTGCGGCGTTTTTCTCGCGAACGCCGGCGATTTTGCCGCGATGAACGAAGCCTATGGCGCGTTCTTCGGCGGACATCCGCCGGCACGCACCACGGTCCAGGCTGGAATGGTGGAGCCGGGCATGAAGGTCGAGATCGACTGCATTGCGTATATGCCGGCGCAGTAGCGGAGCGAGAGCGGCCGCTACTTCATCGCGCGCTCGACAGCGCAGAGGGTGTTGTCGATGTCCGCGTCGGTGTGTGCTGTCGACAGGTACCAGCGCCCGTCGGGGAGGGTAAGAATGCCTTCGTCCAGCAACGCCAAAACGAAGTTGCTGTAATTCGGTTTGTCGGCCAGCAAGAGGTCGCGATAGTTGCGCGGTTGCCTGTCTGTGAAAGAGAAGTGGAATACTGGCCCTTCGCCGGCGACGCATACCTTGTGACCATGGCCGCGCAGAATCTCGGCAATGCCGTCGCGCAATTTTTCGCCGCGGCGAAACAGGTTCGCGTAGATAGCGTCCGCGTCCTGGATGAGGTAAGTTAGCGCCGCTCGCGCTGCCGAGAGGGCAATCGAATTTCCATTGAGCGTACCGGCGTGGACGACGTATCCACGCTCAATCAATTCCATGAATGGCAGCTTGCCGGCCAGCACGCTCAACGCCGTGCCCGCCCCCACAGCTTTGGCGTAGGTGGCGAGGTCGGGAACGACTCCGTAGAAGCCTTGCGCGCCGGCAATCCCAAGGCGGAACCCGGTGATGACTTCGTCGAAGATCAGCAAGGCATCATGTTCCTTCGTGATGGCCCGGAGGAACTCGAGGAAACCCGGCTCTGGCGCGATGCAACCGTTGTTGCACATCAAAGGCTCACAGATCAGCGCGGAGATTTGTCCTTCATGCCGGACGAGGGCTTCGCGCACACTCTCCATGTCGTTCCATTGCGCGATGACGGTGTTGCTCGCGGGCAGTTGACCTTCCCCTTCGTGGATGGGCTTGCTCGAACTGGCGACGATTTGCTGCGCGGAAGGATGACAGCTGAGCAGCACGCTGTCGTCCCAGCCGTGGTAGTGTCCTTCGAACTTGATGAACTTGCGGCGGCCTGTCGCGGCGCGTGCGAGGCGCAGCGCCACCTGAACGATCTCGGTGCCGCTGTTGGCAAAGCAGACGCGGTCCGCGCAGGGAATCACCTGTGTCAGCAACTCGGCTACTTCATATTCCAGATCGTGTTGAGCGCCGAAGGTGAGGCCCCGCCGGACCGCTGTCTGGACCGCCTCGACGATCTCCGCAGGAGCGTTGCCGAGGATGTTCGGCCCCCAGCCCAGGGCGTAATCCAGATAGGAATTTCCGTCGACGTCGGTGAGGCTGGAGCCCGCGCCGTGCGTGAAATAGAGCGGGTACGGCCGGGCCGAGCGGCGCAGACCGCTCGAAACACCGCCAGCGAGACTGCGGGACGCGCGCTGCCAGCGCTCGAGGGAGCCAGCGGTCCTGGCACGGACATTTTCCTCGCGAAAGGCCGGGGAAAAGGCTTGCGACTGCTCGATGCGGTTGGTCACGCCGGCCTCTCATGTATTTTTGTATTGAACCAAATATGTTTCCATTGGTTCTTTAGCTTTATACTGAGGCGAGCGGCGTGCCAAAGTCAAGCGAGAGGCTCTATCTCGCGGAGAATTAATTGAAGTGCGACCTCATGCTGCCCGTAACCTGAAGGTTCAGGTTGTATCCAGCGGTTGGGACCCTATAGTAGTGCGGCAAGGAGATGCTTTTGTCCAACTCTGCTGAATCCTCGGAACTGAAGCGCGTTCTGGGCTTGTGGGACCTGGTTTTCTACGGCATCGTGCTGATTCAGCCGATTGCCGCGGTGGGTCTGTTCGGCATTGCGCAGCAGTTGTCGCGCGGCCACATGGTGACGACGGTGTTGATCGCGATGTGCGCCATGATGCTGACCGCCGTCAGTTACGGCCGGATGGCGTCGATCTATCCATCGGCTGGTTCCGCATACACGTTTGTGTCGCGAGGCTTGAATGTACACCTGGGTTTTCTGGCCGGCTGGGCGATGGTGCTGGACTACTTGATCCTGCCGATCGTCAGCACCGTCTACGCCGCGCTGACCCTGACGCGCATCGTTCCACATGTGCCGTTCGGGGCGTGGGTGCTGCTGCTGATCGCGTTCACGACATGGTTGAACCTTCGGGGCATGCGCTCCACCGCGAGATCGAACATCATTCTGCTGATTGCGATGTGCATTGTGATCGCTGCGTTCTTCATCATGTCGATCCGGTACCTTGCGATGCACGGCGGATCTTCCGCGCTGTTCAGTCTCGACCCGATCTACAACCGCTCGACGTTTCATCTGCACGACGTTCTGACTGCGACCTCGTTTGCCGCGCTGACCTATATTGGGTTCGACGGCGTGACGACGCTATCGGAAGATGTAAAAAATCCACGCCGGAATGTGTTGATTGCGACGGTGCTGGTCTGTGCGCTGACGGGCTTGTTCAGCTCGGTGCAGATTTATCTCGCGGCCCGCGTTTGGCCTACGTACAATAATTTTCCGAATGCGGAGACGGCGTTCCTGGATGTGTGCGGGCGCGCCGGCGGCGCGTGGCTGTTCCAGGCGATGGCGATTACGCTGTTTGTCGCGTGCGTTGGCACAACGCTCACCGGACAGGTGGGGGCCGCACGCCTGCTCTACGGCATGGGGAGGGACGGTGTACTGCCGCGTGGATTTTTTGGACGCCTCAGCGCGAAGACCAATGCGCCGGCATTCAACATCATTTTGATTGGAGTGATTACGCTGGTTGGAGCGTTCACCCTGAGCTATGAACATGCGGCGGAGGTGCTGAACTTTGGCGCCTTTCTCGCTTTCATGGGCGTGAATGCGGCGGTGGTGAAGACGTTTTACTTTGAAAATCGCAAGCGCAATATCGTGACCGATATCCTTGCGCCAGTTGCGGGTTTCTTGTTTTGCGCGGCCATCTGGTGGAGTCTGCCGATGCTTGCCAAGTGGATTGGAGCGGCGTGGGTGCTGCTGGGAATCGTATATCTGGGTGTATTGACGCGCGGCTTTCGCCGGCCGCCTGCCCGATTGGATTTCGCCGAACAATAAGCGGGGAGAAGTGAAATGAGCATTGAAGGGCGTACTTTGGGTCGCGTGGCCGTTATCGGATTGGGCCTCATGGGGCGCAGTATTTGCGCCTGCCTGTTGGCGGCAGGCCATCGCGTTACGGGCGTCACAAACGATCTTGAAGGCAGCGCCGTAGTGCCGCAACGCATTCGGGATCTCCTGCTCGAAATGCGTGAGGAACGACTGCTGCTGGAAGATGTCGACGCTGCGATGTTGCGTTTCACCTTGACGGATAATCTCGCCGATGCGGCGGACGCCGAGGTCGTGATCGAGTCCGTCACCGAGGACCTCGCGCTGAAGCGAGCGCTGCTGCAGGATGCGGAGGGCGTTGTCTCGTCGACCTGCATCCTTGCGTCCAACACGTCCGCGCTGCCGGTATCGCTGCTACAGGAAGGAGCACAGCATCCCGAGCGCATCGTTGGAATTCACTGGGATGAGCCGGCGCATGTGACGCGCTTCATGGAGATCATTCCCGGCAAACTGACATCGCAGGCGTGTCTCGACAAGGTCGCGGCGATGGCGCCGCTGTGGGGCAAGGAGCCCTCCACTCTGCGAAAGGAAATTCGCGGCTTCATCACCAATCGAATTTCGTATGCGATGTTTCGCGAGGCGTGCCACCTGGTGGATTCGGGCGTCTGCTCGGTCGAGGATGTGGACCGCTCCCTGCGCAACGACGTGGGATGGTGGATACCGTTTGCCGGGCCTTTTCGCTACATGGACCTGATGGGCGTCGAAGCCTACCACCGCGTGATGGCAGACCTGCTGCCTGATCTTTCCACCGAAAAGGAGATTCCCAAGCTGATGCGCGACGTCGTGGAGAGTGGCGGACGCGGCATCTCGAATGGGCGAGGCTTTTACAGCTACACCGAGGAAGAGGCGAAGCTGTGGGAGTCGCGGTTCGTGGAGTTCAACTACAAGATTCGCAGGTTGACCGCCGAATATACCGAGGCGCCGAGTAGTTCCAAAACCCGTGTTGTGGAGGACGCATGAAATATCTAGCCCTGTTGTTTTTTCTGGTCACCGGCGTTGCTCATGCGCAGGACCTTCGCGCCGGTGCGGCGGAGGTAGACATCACGCCTCCGGTTGGCGCCGCAATGGCCGGTTACTACGTCCCCCGTTACGCAACCGGGACCCATGATCCTCTGCACGTGAAGGCGATTGTGATCGAGCAGGGCGGCACGAAAGTCGCCATGGTGGCCTGCGACCTGGTCTCGTTGCCGCGAGACCTTTCGGAGGAGGCCCGGGCAATCGTTCAGAAGAAGATCGGGCTCGCCGGGGCCCACGTCATGATCAGCGCCACGCACGATCATACGACGCCGGTCATCTTGACGAACCCGTCGCGCTACAACCTCGAAGGCGGGTCGAAGCGGATTGCCGAGGAATATACGAAGGGGCTCCCGGCAAAGATCGCCGACGCTATTCTGCGGGCAAACGCGGCCCTGCAACCGGTGCAGATGCGGGCCGCCGTCGGCAAAGAAACGACGCTTGGCTTCAATCGCCGCTACTTTATGAAAAACGGTTCGGTGGGTTGGAACCCCGGCAAGTTGAATCCAAATATCGTTCGTCCGGCCGGGCCTGTGGATTATGGTGTGCCGGTGTTGTACTTCGAATCTCCCGACGAGAAGAAGCCGGTCGCCGCCTATGTGAACTTCGGGGTGCATCAGGACACGACAGGTGGGCTGCTGTTTTCCGGGGACTATTCGTACACGCTAAGCAAGGTATTGAAGCTGGCCAAGGGAGACGATTTCTTTACGCTGTTTACGATCGGCGCGGCGGGAAATGTGAACCACATCGATGTGTCGAGGAAGGAACCGCAGCAGGGCTATACCGAAGCGGCTCGCATCGGCGCGGTGCTGGCGGGCGATGTGTTGAAGACGATTCAAACGGCTCCGGTGGTAGCCGCGCCGACGATCCGTGTGAGCGATCGCATTGTGAAAATTCCTGTGCCGCGATATACCGAAGCCGAAATAGCAGAAGCGAAGCGTGCGCAGGCGAGCTATGGAAAACCCGGCGCCGCGCCGTTTCTTGAATTGGTGAAAGCAGCCCGCATTCTGGAGTTGAATGCTCGCCACGGAGAGCCGCTGGATGCTGAGGTGCAGGTGTTTACTTTCGGCGACCAGGTCGCTATCGTGGGGTTTCCGGGAGAGATGTTTGCGGAGTTTGGGCTGAGACTGAAAGAAGACTCGCCGTTCCCGATCACGATCGTCGCGGAGCTGGCCAATGGAGCGTACACGTACATTCCGAACCGCATTGCGTACGAAGAAGGGAACTATGAGCCGACGAGTTCGCGACTGCCGGAAGGCGGCGGCGAGATGCTGATGGATTCGGCGGGCGAGCAGTTGTTGAAGCTCGCGCACAGGGACGCCAATGGGAAGTGAGCCGAGGATGAAGGTGTACGAAGTGTCCACGCCGGCGGTGGTGGTGGACCTGGATGTGATGGAGCGGAACCTCGCGCGCATGGCGGAGTATTGCCGCGCGCATGGGATCGCGCTGCGTCCGCACACGAAGACGCACAAGACTCTCGAAGCCGCGCAGCGACAACTTGAACTGGGCGCCATTGGCCTGACCGTTGCCAAAGTAGGCGAAGCGGAAGTGATGGTGGAGAGCGGGGCGAAGGAGATACTCGTCGCTCATCCCATCATCGGCGACGAAAAGTTGCGGCGGCTCGCGGCGTTGACGTCAAGGGCGCGCGTGATTGTTGCGGTCGATTCGCTGCGAACCGCGGAGGCGATGTCGCGCGTTGCGTCCGAGGCTGGATGCAACTTCGGCGTGCTGGTCGAGTTCGATTCAGGAGCGCTGCGTTGCGGCGTCGCTGCCGGTCGAGACGCGGCCGAACTTGGAACGAAGATTTCGGCGTTACCGAACATTGCCCTGCGAGGGCTGTTTACTTATTTTGGAAGTGTCTGGGGCAACGAGCCGGAACGTGCTGCGGAGATCCAGCGTTTGACGGCGGACGTGCAGCAAACGATCGAGGCGTTTCGCGAAGCTGGCCTGTCCGCGGAAATTGTTTCCGCAGGCTCGACGCCCGCTGCGGAGATGTCGCATCTGGTGCCGGGAATTACGGAAATTCGTCCGGGAACGTATATCTACAACGATCTGAATACGTACTACCAGGGCCTCTGCGGGCTTGAGGACTGCGCGGTGCGGGTCGTGACTACTATCGTTTCTACCGCGGTGCCCGGGCATGTGATCGTGGATGCCGGCTCAAAGACATTCTCTTCGGACCTGTTGAGCGCGGGGCCAAAGGTCGGCTACGGCGAGGTGATGGAACGTACTGCAAGGGTGTCCAAGCTGAATGAGGAGCACGGTTATCTGACGGCCGACGACCTGACCGGCTTTGCGGTTGGGCAGGTGCTGACCGTCATCCCAAACCATGTTTGCACCTGCATCAATATGCACGACGAGGTACTCCTGGCCCGGCAGGGAGAGATTGTCGGATCGTGGAAAGTGGCCGCGCGAGGCAAGGTCCGCTAAGGCGGATTGCAGTAGGACGGTGCGAGGCGAATGGTACTATGTCTAGTAGTTCCATTCGTCAATCACCTAGACATTGTCCACTCCTGGCACATCTCCGACTGCTGAAAAGGGTCCGAACGTCTATTCCGTTCCCGCCATCCATCGCACCCTCGACATCATGGAAGCGCTGATCAAGCTGCGGACGATTACGGTGAGCGAGGTCAACCATCAATTCAAGATTCCCAAGAGCTCGGCGTACGCAATTCTGCAAACGCTGAAGGCCCGCGGGTACGTTCACAAGGACGAGCAGGACCGCTACTCCCTCAGCCTGAAACTGTTCAGCCTGGGCAGCGAGTTGATCGCCGGCATCGACCTGCGCAAGTCGACCTATTCTCTGCTGAAGGAACTTGCGGACAAGGCGCAGATCACTGCCCATATCGCTGTGCTGGAAGTCAATCGCTCGGTTTACATCGAGAAGATTGAAGTGATGGCGAGCACTCGCCTCAGGACCGAGGTAGGTAGAACGCTGTACCTGCACTCGACGGCGATAGGGAAAGCGTTGCTGGCATTTCGTCCGGAAGACGAGATTGATCGCATTGTGAGCACACTGCCTTTGCCGGCGTTGACGCCCAAGACGATCACCGATCCGGAGTTGCTGAAGAAAGAGTTGGCGCGCATTCGGGCGCAGGGCTACTCGGTCGGCAATGGCGAAAACGAAATCGACACATGCGCCGTCGGTGCGCCGATCTTCGGCAGTGGCGGCCACATCATCGCGGCAGTCAACCTGGGAGCTACTTCGCTACAGATGCGGCCTAAGGACATCCCGCGGCTCGGCGCACTGGTGCGCGAGTATGGTTTGAAAATGTCCGAACGCCTGGGGTACCACCCGTCTAGTCATACCCCAGGGCTTTGATGTTGGCGGCTGCCTGGTCCTGTATTTTTTTGTAGAGGCTGTTGCCGTGGGAGTCGATCGCGACGATGAGCGGCCCGAAGTCCTTCACGCGAAACTTCCATAAACATTCCGGCATAAGATCTTCCCACCACACTTGCTCAATCTCCTCGATCTGCAGCGTTTCGAGTGCCGCCGCACCGCCGACGATGGCAAGATAGACGGCACCGAACTTCTGCATCGCCTCTACGCTGGGCTGCAGCAAGCCGCCCTTTCCGACAATCGCGCGCACGCCATATTGGTTCAGCAGACCAGGGACAAAGCGGTCCATGCGCGGACTCGTCGTCGTGCCGATGGAGATTTTCTCGAAGGTGCCGTCGGGGCGCTTTCTGACTCCGGGAGCTGTGTGAATGCAAACGGCGCCGGTGAGGTCGGCGGGCGGGGCAACGCCTTCATCGAAGATGCGATGCTGGGTCGCATCGCGGATGCCGAACAGCGTGCCATCGAGATAGACACGGTCTTCGAGTTGCAGTTGGCGCATGGTCGCTTCATCGAACGGCGCGCGGAGATGAAATTCGCTCATTGTTTTCCTGTCCTAGTTCGTTGCGCCGACGAGTTCGTCCTGCGGTTTGGTGATTTCGGGGACTTCGTCCTGCGGAAAGCGCACTTCGCCGGTCGCGGTAATCACCGCTTCGGCACGCTCTCCGCGCCAGCACTGCATGTTCACGGCGACCGGGTTCTGGCTGATGTGGGTGTGCGCCCAGTCGATATGTACGGCGAGCGCGGTTGTCGCACCGCCCAGCCCCTGCGGGCCGATGCCGGTCTGGTTGATCTCGCGCAGCAGTTCTTCTTCGAGACGCGCGACGTCGGGATCGGAATTCTTCGTGCCGATCTTGCGAAAGCTGCTGGCGCGCTTTGCCAGGCCGGATGCAACGTCCGAAGTGCCGCCGAGACCGATGCCGACGATCACTGGGGGACACGGCCGCGCGCCGGACTCAAACACGCATTGCAGAACAAATCGATGAATGCCGCGAATGCCGTCGGAAGGATTCAGCATCTTCAGAAAGCTCATATTTTCCGAACCCGATCCCTTGGGCGCAAGCTGCAACTCGATCTCGCTGGAACCGGAAACAAAATCAAAATGCACGACAGGAATTCCTACGCCGGTGTTGTTCCCAGTGTGCTTGCGCGTAAGCGGATGCACGGTGTTGGAGCGCAGCGGACGCTCCAGCGTAGCGCGCGCACAACCGCGGCTCAACGCTTCCTTTAGCTCAGGAATCGATACCGGAGCGTCGCTGCCCACCGTGACGTGGAAGATCGGCAGCCCCGTATCCTGGCACACCAGCGTGTGGTCGCGGTCGGCCACTTCGATATTGTTCAGGATCGTGAGCATCATCTGGCTGGCGGTGTCATTTTGTTGTTCGATCTCCGCTTTCTGGCCGCGCGCCAGGGCGGCGCGGATGTCCTGAGGGATTTCCTGCAGAGCTCGAATGTAAAGTTCGCAAGCCGTTTGTTCAATGGTGTCGTAGATGGATGCCATGCTGGGTCCTTGCTTAGGTTGTGGCCGCCGCAGGCTCCAACTCCGGGGGAGTCATGCGGTGGAAGTTGATGGGAATGTAACTCACGTTCATCGCGCCGTCCTGTTGCTGGAGGCGAATTCGTTTCAGCCAGTGCGGGTTGTTGGTGGGGAAGTCCGAACGATAATGCGAGCCGCGGCTCTCTTCGCGTAGCAAAGCTCCTCGAGCGACCAGTGCTGCGTTCAGACAAATATTGGTAACATCCAGCGCTTCGTTCCAGGCCATGTTGAACGCAACGTCCGATCCGGCGCACTGGCGTTTGCTGCGTTCGTGAATCGTTTCGAGTTGGGCGAGCGCCGCTTCGAGGTCCGGTCCATTGCGCACCAGGCCAACTTTTTCCCACATCAGATTTTCAATCTCGCGGCGCAATACATTCGGGTGCTCGCCCTCGGTCGTCTGCAACGGCGCACTCCATTTGGAACATAGTTCACGCACGTATGCGCTGGACGCTTGCTGCGAAGCCGCGGGAAGAAGTGATTGCGACATCACATCGCCGGCATGTGCGCCGAAGACGATCGATTCTGCAACACCATTGCCTCCAAGCCGGTTGGCTCCATGCACGCCCGATGCATCTTCGCCGGCCGCGAACAGACCTTCGAGTGTCGTGCGGCACTCGGTGTCGATGTACACGCCGCCCATCTGGAAGTGCGCACTGGGCGATACCTCGATCTGGCCATGCAGCATGTCGAACCCGTTGTCGCTGCAGCGTTCCACCATGCCGGGAAAATTATCGAGAAGAAATTTCTCTCCAAGATGCCTCGCATCGATCCACACGCCGCCGTGCGGTGTCCCGCGGCCGGCCATGATCTCCATATAGCTGGAGCGCGAAACGACGTCGCGCGTGGCGCGCTCGGCCTTGGGATCGTAGCGCTCCATAAAGCGCTCGCCCTTGCCGTTGATGAGCCACGCGCCCGCGCCGCGCAAGCCTTCTTCGAGCAGGCCGCCGGTCGCGATCGACTTGCCAACCAGCAGACCAGTCGGATGGAACTGCAACATCTCGGTATCGCTGAAGGCGGCCCCGGCGCGCCAGCCCATCGCCATTCCGTCGCCGGACTTTTCAAGCGACGGCGACGAGATGCGGTACATCCGCGCTCCGCCACCTGTCGCCAGCAGAACAGCGCGGGCGTTGACCGTGATAAATGTGCCTGTGCGGGTTTGCAGCAGGAGGGTGCCGGTGACGCGGTCTCCGGAGAGCAGCAGATCCAGTCCGCGCGTTTCTTCCAGCACTCTCACCGGGCTCTCAAGAATGTAGTCGCGGAGGTTCGACATGATCTCGATGCCGGTAAGGTCGCCGCGATGCACGGTGCGATCGAAGGACTGGCCCGCAAACGGCTTCTGGTGAACGCTGCCGTCGGGGTTGCGGTCGAACATGCAGCCGACGCGGTTCTCCAGTTCGATGATGCGCTTGGGAGCTTCGTGTACCAGCATCCATGCGAGGTCCTGATCGTTCAGGTATCCGCCGCCGCGAATGGTATCGGCGAAGTGGCGCTCGAAGGAGTCCGCCGGATTCAGGACAGCGTTGAATCCTCCCTGCACCATGCGTGTGCATCCGCTCTGCCCCAGCAAGCCTTTGACGACGACCGTGATATCGAGACCCGGCTCGCGCGTATGGGCGTGTAGAGCGGCCATCAGGCCGGCCCCACCGGCGCCGAGGATCAGTATGTCCGTATTGAGTGTCTCGATATTCATAGATTGTGAAATGCCATGATGCCCCAGATCGCCCACGCCACTCCGACAGCGACGATGAGGATGAGCGTTGCGGTCGCGGCGCGCGGGCCGATCTTTCCGTAGTCGAGGACGATGCCGTAGAAGCCGTTGAGGCCGTGATACAGCGCGATCAGCAGGAAACTGATGTCGATGGCCTGCCACCACGGGTTTGAAATGCGCGACAGAATGACCTCGTAGGTCAGATCGCCGCGCATCAATGTGGCGGACATAAAATGCTCCACCCAGAAGTGCGCGATCAGCAGCGGCACCAGCAGGGCTCCGGTGATTCTCTGCATGTACCAGGCGAATGCGTTCCGCGACATTGCTTATCTCTCCCAGACCGAATGCATGAAGAGGGGAAGGGCGCCGGCGATGAAAATCAGCGTCCCGATGACTACGGCGAGGCCCCAGAAGAGCCGCTTCTGGTGGCGTGTGGCGACCCCGAAGTCGATGACCATGATGCGAATTCCATTGAGGGCATGGAGAATCACGATGCCCAGCAAGCCGATTTCGAGCAGCCGGAAGAGGGGGTTACTGAAGGCGTCCATCGCGTGGTTGAACGCTACGGGCCCGCCGCTGATCTCGTGGACTGTATGCACATGCAGCAGCAGATAAAAAAGCAGCAACAGACCCGTTACGCGCTGCATGAAGTACGCCGTCATGCCTATGAGCGGCGAGAGATACGTCTTGACGAGGATGCGCGGCGGGATCACGATTCCAGCTCCCCATTCTTGAGCAGCAAACGGCGCTTGAAGAAACCGATGCTCTCGGTAAGGTCGATGCCCTTGGGGCAGACCGCCACGCAGTTCATCTGGGTGTGGCAGCGCCAGACTCCGTCCTGCGAACTATCGAGAATTTCAAGCCGCTCGGCGCGCGCGGTGTCGCGTGGATCGAGCACTCGAAGCAACGCCTTGTTGATCGCGGCCGGCCCCAGATAGTGCTTGTTGGTCGCCAGCACGCCACACGCGGAAAAGCAGAGCCCGCAGGTAATGCAATCGCGCTTGCCGGCGGTGTGGCGCATATACGCCGAATCTTCCGGAACGACTGCAAGCTCCTGCGATTCTGGATCGCGCGAACGCATTGCGGGCAGAATTTTTCGCCACTGCTCAAAAAACGGCGCGAGTGAAATGACGAGGTCGCGGATCACGGAAAGATGCGGCAAGGGTGCGAGGAAAACATCCTTGCCATCGAGTTCGGTAAGCCGCGTTTTGCAGGCGAGACGCGAGACTCCATTGATCTGCATGCCGCAGGTGCCGCACATTCCAACGCGACAGGAACAGCGGAAAGCGATGGTCGGGTCCTGCTGCTGCTGAATGGAAAACAGCGCATCGAGCACCGTAAGTTCGGGCGAACACTCCAGGGTGTAGTTCTGCCACCGACTTTTGCTGCCGCTGCCCGACCGACTTATAAAGATGCGTTTGTTCATTTGGTAGAACGCCGATACCGCATATAAAACACTACTGAACTTTCCTTGTCAAGAGTTTTGTCGTCTCTCGCACATGCGTTGCGTGTTATCAGGGGTGATTGAACTGTCGTTACGAGGTTTTCGGCTTCTCGGCCACCATGGTGTTTTCGAGGATTCCTATTCCGGCGACTTCGACTTCGACGCGGTCTCCAGCCCTGAGAAAGACCGGAGGTTTGCGGCAGGAGCCGATGCCCGCCGGTGTCCCCGTGCTGATCACATCGCCCGGCTCCAGCACCAGCGTCTGCGAAAGAATGGAGATCAACGCGGCGGGGCCGAACACCAGGTTCTTCGTGTTGGAGTGCTGGCGCTCTTCGCCGTTCACTCGCAGCATCACTTCCATATCCGCTGCGTCCGCAATGTCATCGGCAGTCACCAGCCAAGGCCCCAGTGGACCGAACCCGTTGCAGTTCTTTCCGCGAAACCATTGCTTATCGAGACGCTGCAAGTCGCGCGCGCTGACATCGTTCATGATGCTGTATCCGGCGATGCACGCGCTGGCTTCGGCTTCGGTCACGCGATCGGCGCGGCGGCCGATAATGACCGCAACCTCGGCTTCATAGTCGACCATGTCGGTGATGGCGGGGATAGGAACTTCGGCCCCGTGGGTGACGACGACCTGTGGGAGCTTAGTAAAAAATATTGGCGAGGTTGGTGGCGGCACATTGTTCTCGGCCGCGTGATCGGCGTAGTTCAAACCCACGCAGAAGATTTGCGCATCGCGCTCCACCATCGGCGCATGCTTCAGGCTGCTCAGGGCCATCGCCGCCGAAGGATCGGCGGCAACCTGATCGCGGAGACTCTTGATGCGTTCACGTGCCGCATCGCCGGCGGCCAGCCACTTGCCGACGGTTGAAAAATCAGGGCCGCCATTCGAAGCTTTCGACAGATCGAACACGAGGTTGTCTTCGACCAGGCCCATCGCCCGGGCGCCTTCAGCGTTATAGAAATTCAGCAGCTTCATATCTTATTCACCATGCGCAAAAAGTTGGTGCGAAGAATTTGTTCCTTCGCGGTGTCCGAAATATTGGAGGTCAGCACGCGACCAATGGTCATTGCTGCTTCGAGAAACGGAAGGTCCGAACCGAACAGAATTCGTTCTGCCCCCAGACGCTGAACGCAATGCTCGAGAATGAGGCGATGGTTCTGCGAGCCGGAAAGATCGAGGAAGAGATTGTCGGCACTCTCCGCAGCCTCAATGGCCTGCAGGTAGCCGCGCCACGTCACGCCGGAGTGCCCCAGCAAAATGCGCGCGTGCGGATGTGCGCGCGCGATGGCGGGAAACAGCAGCGGGCCGCAGTTGGGATCGGAGTCCCACGTATGCACCAGCACTACGGCGCCGGTGGCGTTCGCATACTCCCAGATCGGCTGATAGTGCTTCCCCGTCACCGGATACTTATGCAGGCCGGGATGAAATTTAATCAACGGCGGCGAATGGAAGTGCGACCACTTCTCCAACTCGGCGACAGCCTGCCCGGGAGGGTTGGGGTTCACCGTGATGTAGCCGAGAAAGCGGTCAGGATATTTCTCGATGACCGGAGCGACTTCAGCATTGCCGCGCGGGCAATCGTTGTAGCAAGCCAGCGTCGACGTAATCGCGAGCAGTTCAATGTTGAGGTGGTCCATGACCGCGATCATCTCTTCGGGCTCGGCTTTGTACGAAGGAAAGTCTGGATGGGTGCCAAGGTGTCCGTGGCAGTCGGCGATGGCAATAGGGGATCTCACAGCGCGCCTCCGAAACTGGCAGCGGCCAGCAGTCTGCGCAGATTGCCGCCGGCGATCGCGAGTCTGGCTGCGTCCGGGATGCGCGAACTCGACAGCACGCCCAGCGACGAAGCCGGCGTATACAGCGGTAGCCTCGTGCCAAACAACAAGCGATCAGGTCCGTGGATTTCGACGAACCCTTCCAACTGGCGATGGGCGAGATAAGTCGCGGAATCGAAGTGCAGGAGCGGAAAGCGCTTCAGCAGCGGAAACAGGTAGCGGTCTACACGGTAACCAGTTTCGAGCAGCACCACCGGCAGGCGGGGAAAGTTTTCCAGCAGCGATGTGAGGCCAGGCCAGCCGATGTCCGCAAGCGTGATCAACGTAACCACGGAATGCTGTTGCAGATAATCGAACATTTCCGCAGCCGACCACGCTGCAAGAGAGAAATTATGCTGCGTCGTGCCGGGAGTGATGCGCACGGCCGCAGGCTTGCGCAGTGCGAGTGCAGCAACCGATGTGGCATCGGGCATGATGGCCCACGCCGGCGTCATTCTGTCAGCGGCGAGTTCTCTGGCAAGAGTCTCATTGCCTGATGCCGCTTCGTATTCCTCCGACTCCCAGTGCGAAACGAGCGCGCGGCGGATAAAGAAGCGGTCCATCTCCGCGAGCAGCCCAGCGGTATCGAGTGCGAGTTCGCCGTGGACCCCCGAGGAGCCGAGACGCGCGTGTACGTCGAACAGATCCCAGTCCGCGGCATCGTTGAACAGCGATTCGGACAAGACAACTCCCCTTGGAAAAATGCCTGCGCTTTACTTTGAAGCTCCAACTGCTTCCAGAGACGGCACCGACGATGCCAGCCGCTGGACCTTCTTGAAGGCCTCGATGATGTCGTCGACATCCTTGCGATCGCCGAGAAACACCGTGTGGTTCAACCAGATGCCATCGCGGCAAACCCGCTCCGCTTCGGGCAATTGTAGCTTCGCGTAATCCTGACCTGCGTGCCAGTCGCTGCAACGTGCGAGCATGCCTTGCTGCTCCGTGAAGACCGGGTTGCGATAGAGCGGGGAAGGGTACGAAGCCTTGCACGGAATGCCTTCCGCGTTCATCGCGCGAATGACAGAGTCGCGATCGAGGCCACCGAACGCCTCCGGCTTATAGCGCAGCGTCAGCAGGTAATACGGATGCTGCTCGATACGCGGATCGTCCTCCATGAGGATGATTCCGGGGACATCCTTCAAGCCTTCGCGGAAGTGTGCGACGTTCGCCGTGCGCAATTGCGTTTGCGCCGGCATCCGCTTCAACTGCTCGCACAGTATCGCTGACTGAAATCCTGTGATGCGGTAGTTTGTGCCGAGCGTGTAGTGGTCGAACCAGCCGCCGCCGCGCTGGCGACCCTGGTTGCAGTAGTTCCAGCATTTCTCGATAATCTCGGCGGAGCGGCTCAGAATCATTCCGCCTTCCCCGGCGGTAATCAACTTGAACGACTGAAAGCTGAACGTCGCAACATCACCCCAGCCGCCGACCGGCACACCGCACCAGCGCGCACCATGAGCGTGCGCCGCATCCTCCAGTAATGCCAGACCGTGCCGCCTCGCCAACGCCTGAAACGCATCCATCTCCGCAGGCCGTCCACCGAAGTGCACCACGATGATGGCGCGTGTCCGAGGCGTGATGGCGGCTTCCGCTGCCTGCACGGAGAGGTTCAGAGTTTCGGGATCTATGTCGGCAAAAACGGGAGTCGCGTTGCAGAGCAGGATGGCGCTTGCAGAGGCAACGAATGTGTAAGGGGGAACGATAACCTCGTCCCCAGGGCCGATGCCCAGCGCCCGCAGCGCCACTTCGATGGCCACGGTACCGTTGGAGCAGGCTACGGCGTGCGATAGATTGTGGAAGCGCGCGAAGCTGTCTTCCAGCTCCTTCACGCTCTCGTGATACCCACCCCACTGCCGGCTGTGGAGGACGCGGAGTAGAGCTTCTTCTTCGTTGTGGTCATACTGCGGCCATGGCGCAAAAGGCTGGGTTCGTACCGGTGTACCGCCAAGCATCGCGAGAGTCACGAGCGCTTCCTTTCGTCGTTGAGAACCTTGCCGCCGCACTTTCGGCTAATCATATCGCCGATCTTCGAGTCGATTTACTCGGCGAGTACGTTCTATATGTAAAACATCTATTCGATATGATAATTTTCGGTACCCTTCAAGTCAAGCGTTCGACCTGTATCGTGATATGAATCTGTTGGGGACAGACCTATGAAGCGGCGACAATTTCTGCTCCGGGCGGCAGCGGCGGGAACCACCCAGATGGTGGCAGGTGGGATGGGCCTGCGGGCCGCGGCGGATTCGCCGGGCAAGCGCCTGTGTGGAGCTGACGACCAACATTTGCTGGGCCATAGCCTGCCCGAGTTACGCGACCTCTATCATCGCGACCTGTTCGACGACTGGCTGCCTTTCATGGAGCGCCACGTCCTCGACGCCGGATACGGCGGCTTCCTCTGCAATACGGACTTCGACGGCACGCACACCGACATGGAGAAAGAACCCCTGTTCGAGGGCCGTGGAATCTGGGTGTATTCGAGCTTGTATCGGCACTTCGGCAAAGATCCGCGCTACATCGAAGTGGCCCGGCGCAGCGTGGAGTTGCTGGAAAAATCGCGGCCCAGGGAAGATGCGTTCTGGTGTACGACAATCCACCGCGACGGCTCGCCATCCAGCCCGCCCGGCAGGGTGATCCCGACAGATATCGGCGTCGCCGAAGGCTATGCGGCGTATGCCCAGGCAACTGGCCAGCAGGAGTTCCTGGACCGCGCAAAGCAGTTCCTGCATAAATGCGTGCAGATCTACGACCGTCGGGACTACAACCCCACCGTGGGCAGCGCCTACTTCGGCGCAACCGCACCGGCGTTGCCGGGCGCGCGCATCATGGGCAGTTCGATGATCATGCTGCGCACCGCGGCGCAGATTCTGGAGATGGACTCCGATCCCGCCGTCGACCAACTCGCTCGGCGTTGTGCGGACGCAGTGCTCCGCCATCACTTCAATCCTGAATTTCAGTTGAACAACGAACTGCTGCTGCACGACTACTCACGTCCCACCGATGTGTATGGACAGCTCTGCAATCTCGGCAACACGCTCGAGATGACGTGGATGCTGCTCGACGAAGCCACGCGACAGCGCGACGAAGCAATGTTTCGCGTGTGCGCGGAACGCTTTCGACGGCACGCCGAGGTCGCGTGGGATCGCGTGTATGACGGAGTTTTCCATGGCCTGCTGAACGTTGACGAGAACCGCCTGCAGATGAATAAACTCCTATGGGCGCAGGAGGAAACGCTGATCGACACGCTCTACATCTACGACCGTACTTCGGACGCGTGGGCGGCGGAGATGTTCGGCCGCATGTACAAGTACGTCCGCGAGCGCTATCCGCTGACTGCGCACGGTTCCCCGATCTGGATGTACGCAACCGGCCGCAAAGCTACGTTTGAAGAGTTTTCGGGGCTGCGGAAACGGATTGAAAACTACCATCATCCACGTCATCTGATCCACAACCTGCTCCGCCTGGACGCGATGATGGCGCGTTCCGCCAAACATTAATTAGTGCAGCGGAAATTGCTCGGCTTTCGGTTTCGAGTTATCTTATTGTATTGTCGTTCTACCTAATGCACGGAAGGGTAGCTGCGGTGAGGCAAGCCTGACACCCGGACAACGCTTCTTCTTCCCCGCTCGGAGAGCCAAAGCACGTTATGGGAAAACGAATGTTCCAATGCGGCGTATGCCTTGCGATGGGCATGTTGGTTCTGACGGCCGCCGCAGCGACCGCACCGGACAAGCCGGCCACGGCCCTGAAGCCATGGGTGTTTCGCGCCGACTGGACTAGCGGATACGCGGGATGGATGAGCTTTCCATTGGCGCAGGATATTGGCTATGACCCGACAATTTTTACCGAGAAGCAGGGAACGACCACCGTGCTGCAGCACGAATTTCTGTCTCATGGAGAGCCGAGGCCGTGGTTCGGCATGGTGCGTCCGCTGGAGTTTTCCGCTAACGCGCAGAGCGAAATTAAGCTGCGTTATCGGCTGGACACCGCAGGCACGGCGATGCGTCCGCTGGAGTTGATCCTCAACGGCGTCGACGGACATCACTACGCGGCAGCGCTTCCCGCCGAGCCCGGTGAGCATACGGTCAGCATCACCGGCGCGCAGCTGCATCTGACGGCGGCGACTCCGATCCAGGCCATCATCCTGCGCGGCCGTCTACAGCATCCGTCCCGGGATTCGGTCTCCCGCTGGACGCTGGAAGAATTTGTGCTGCATGCAGAAAGAGCGCCGGAGGTGGCGCTATCGCTTCCGAAACTGAATGCGACCGTGGACGGATCGTGGGTGGCAAGTTCGACGGTCACTCGCGGCGGCGAACTGACGATAGAGCGAAAATCTTCCGGCGTTCCCGCGCGCATTGCACTGTTCGACGGGTCGGGAAAGTTGGTGACCGAACGCAATGGGGACGCCCGCGAAACCAAGTGGTCATTGCCTGTGGCGACAGATGCGGCCCCCGGTTTGTGGCGAGCCGAGATCACCGAGGGGCAAGCCCACACCGCGTTTCGCTTCCTGGTCGTCGGAGACATCGCTCCCCATCCGCGCCTGCTATTGACCGCGTCGCGGCTGGACGAACTGCGCAAGCAGCCTCGCTACGCGGAATTGCGCAAGCAGATACATCAGCGCGCAGAAACGATGGCAGCGAAGATCACGTACAACCCAGCGGCCGGCGACAATATCGAACTGATGCCCTCCGGCCCCGGCATCAAACCGGCCTGGCCCGGACAGTTGAAGCCGTACATCGAACTCGTCGAGGCCTACGCCGATGCCGTCGCTTATAACGCGCTGGACTATCGGCTGAACGGGAACAAAAAGGCGCTGGTCTCGGCACGCCGCGCGTTGGCGACGATGGACAAGTGGCAAACATGGGTGCCGCCGCGGTTTCAGAACCACGGTCTCTCTACCTACTACGAGGTCGGCGTAACCGCGCAGCGAGTGGCGTTCGGCTATGATCTCATCGCGGACGAGCTCTCGCCCGAAGAGAAAGAAAACACCGCCAACGCACTGTGGGAGAGGGTCGTTCGCCCTACAGTCGAGGAATACTTTTCTAGCAACCGCGATCCGATCGCCGCCAGCAACTGGATGGCGAACTCTGTCGGAGGCGCGCTGGAGGCGGCGATTGCGGTTGCCGGCGATACTCCCGGATGGAACCAGCGTGAAGCGCCCGCTGTCGCCAAGCTGATGTTTGCGTACGAACAGCTATTGCAGGGACTCTTCCCCGGCGATGGCAGCGAAGCAGAGCCGTATGGGTATGAGAACTTCGCGATGCAGGGCATGTCGTGGGGCATCAGTTCTCTGGCTGCGCTGCATATGCGGCCGGCGGGTGCGGACCGCATGATTGCGGGCTTCTGGTGGCCGTACTACGTCACGGTGCGCCCCGGCCTGCAACTCGATACCGGAGACTTCAACGGCCATCTGACGGGTCTTCCCGGCTTTGCGTGGGGCGCGGCATTCACCGGAATCCCCGAGCTACAGGCGCTCTACGACACCGGCACGCACCTCGACCTTTCCAAGGGCGCCGACGCCGGTCAGAACGGACACTTGCTGGAAGAGAATCTGGGCCCGATCGATCTCGCGTGCTGCTCGAAAGCGATGCCGGCATTTGAAGCTCCGCCGCCTTCACGCGTCTTTCCGTTGCGAGGCAGCGCGGCGTTGCGAAGCGGATGGGACCGCGATGCCACCGTGATTTCGCTGCGCGTCGGCCCGTGGTTCAACCATCAGCACGCGGACGAAGGCAGTTTTCAGGTGGCTGCATTCGGAGCCGAGTTGATCGATGAGGCGGGGTATGGAAATTACTACACCGACCCGCGTTACCCCGACTATTTCACGCAGGCGTCGGGCCATAACACGCTGCTGATCGATGGAAACGCCTTCAGCCAGACAGCGATAGCAGGCCGGTTCTGGGCGGGGTTCGAGCATCCTCACTTCACATCGCAGATGCTCTCGTCGAGCATCGATTATCTTTCCGCGGACCTTACGTCCGCCTATGACGGCGCGTTGAAAACCTACCAGCGCCAGTTCATCTTTCTGAAGCCGAGGATACTGATTGTGCATGACACGGTAAGCGCTCCCGAGGCGCATACTTTTTCGTGGCTGCTGCATAGTCCGCCGAATTCGAAGTTGAGCAGCAATGGCGCATCTGCTTCGATACAGGTGAAGGAAGCCAATGCATTGCTCACATCAGCGGGAAAAAATTCGACATGGACTACTGCGATCACGCCGCTCCAGGCCACGATCTTTACCGACCTCGATCGGCAGCACGTCGAGCCGAGGCAGGAGTTGATTCTCACTTCTCCCAAAACTACCGAGACGCAATTTCTTGTAGGAATGAAATTCGCGGCCGGCGCAGCGGACGCGAAGGCGGCGCTGGAGTCGTGGTCGGAGCCGGCCGGAGAGGGTCTGCGCACGGCCGGTGCGAGTGTTGTGTTTCGCTCGGGCACCGGCAAGCTGGACCTCGACACCTTGTCGACGGATGGCTCGGCGCTCGCGCGGCAGGCGGGAAGCTGGCTTGCGATTGGCGCGAAGTATGTCGACGATGGCGGACACGTTGTACTTCGCACGGACACGCCGATCGACGCGACGTGGGAACATACGGCTGCAGGAATCGAGTTGACGGCGCATACGTTCGCGAAGAATGTTTTGGAGATATTCAGCGATGCCGCGCCCGTTTCAGTGAGCGTAGATGGCCAGCCGATTCCGATACTCTATGAAGGCAAAATGATTCGCGTGACGTTGCCGCTTCCGGGAGAGCATCATGTCTCCATTCACTAACCAAAGTATTTTCGGCGAAGCCGCGGACTGGAACATCTGGGACGTGAACGCCCGCGTCGGGCCATCCGGGCCGCACGGCCAGGTGGCAATGGATGCGCCGGAATTGCTGGAGGAAATGTCGCGGTACTTTATCAAGACTGCGGTTGCGGCGCACGGGACCGGATTGGAATTTGATGCAGGAGTGGGCAATGAGGCACTGGCGAAGATAGTTGACCCGCGATTGATTCCAGCATGGGCAGCAGTGCCTGATCCTGTGTTCATGGAGCGGCTGGCGGCGCGCAAACCCAAAGCTGTGCGGCTGACTCCGAAAAACCTGAACCACAGCTTTCCGGTCACCGCGTGGGGTGCAGGCGACTTGTTCGAGTACCTACAGGCAAATCAGGTACTGACACTCATCGCGCGCGAAGACCTGGAGTGGGAGCCGCTGATTTCCTTGCTCGAAAATTTCCCGCGTCTGCCGCTGGTGCTGATGGAAATCGGCTATCGGTTCGACAGCTTTATGACGCCGCTCCTGAAGCGTTTCCCCACACTCTATTTCGACAGCGCAACCTATCTCGCTTACCGGCAACTGGAAAACTTTGTCGAGCGCCATGGGCCTGACCGCGTCCTCTACGGCAGCAAGCTGCCGCTATTCACACCGGCGACTTCGCTCGGCGTGCTGGCCTCCGCGCGCATTTCGGATGATGCGCGACTGGCGATCGCCGGCGGCAATCTGCGCCGGCTGCTCGACGCCGCGCAGACTGGAGCGGCGTCATGATGCGTTCGCCCATTCCCGTCATCGATGCTCATGGACACTTGCGCATCGGCGTGCAGTTCCCGTACAAGACCGAGCCGGAACAGATGCTGGAGGTGATGGACGACCTCAACATCGAGCGCCTTGCCGTAACGGCCTCGCTGGCGTGCTGGAACGACGCGCCAAGCGGCAATGCGCAGGTGGATGATGTGTTGCGACGGCATCCGGCGCGGTTCTTCGGCTACGTGACCGTCACTCCTCGTGTGCCCGGCGAAGCGCTGCGTGAGTTGGAACGGTGGTCGCACTTTCACCATCCGCCGCTGATCAAGTTACATCCCGGCGGCCATCAATATCCGGTCAACGGACCGGATTACGCGCCCATCTGGGACTATGCAGACCAGACCGGAGCGACCGTGCTGGTCCACACCTGGGACTCCCATCCGCTGCATGGGCCGCACTTGTTTCCGGCTATCGGGCGAGCGTATCCGCGCGCGAATATCCTGATGGGACATTCGGGCGTGACGTGGCGCGGCTATGAGCAGGCGCAGGAAGCGGCCGAAGCTGCACCGAATTTGTACCTCGAGCTCTCGGGCTCGCGACGTCAGCGCACCATGCTGGCGCGCTGTGTCGACCGCGTGGGAGCGGAGCGGATTGTGTTCGGCTCCGACATGCCGGCGCTCGATCCCGCAGGCACCTTGGCGGATGTGTTGACGGCGCGCATCGCCGACGCAGACAAGGAAAAAATCCTGCGGTATAACTTTTTGCGCCTTCTGGGTGAATCATAGAAGCAGCGATATTGACGGAAGCATCAGCACGGAAAGTTGGGAAATCATGGATCAAGTTCGCATTGCAGTCATTGGCCTGGGCAAGATGGGCCGCATGTGTGTCCGGGTATTTACGGAGAGCCATTTGACGCGGGTTACAGCCGTCAGCGCGCGGCGGCAGGAAGTTGTGGACGAAGTTTCGGCGCAGTACGGCATGCCGGGTTATACCGACTACCGCCAGATGCTGGAGCGCGACGACATTGATGCGGTGGTCGTCGCAACGCCGGACAACTGGCACTTTGAGTTCGTCAAGGCGGCGCTTGAATCCGGGCGCCACGTGTTCTGCGAGAAGCCGTTTACGACCAGCACCGCTGAAGCCGACGAACTGCTGCGGCTGGCGCACAAGATGGGCCGCAAGATCCAGGTGGCCTTCAACCATCGCTGGCTCTCCGCGTACCAGAAGGCGCACGACACCATCGCGGCGGGAGACATCGGTATGCCGATGACCGGTTATGCGCGAAAGAGCGACACAATTATTGTCTCCACCAAAAACATTCGCTGGGCAGGCGAGACGACCTGCGCGTGGCTGCTCTCAGCACATGACATCGATCTGGTGCGCTGGTTCGTCAACAGCGAGCCCGTGGAAGTGCGAGCGTGGGGACGCAAGGAAGTGCTGGTTGCCCGCGGCATTCCGACCTACGACGTGATCCAGGCGCAGGTGAAGTTTGCCAACGGGGCCTTCGTCACGTTCGAGTCGGGATGGATTTATCCGAACACTTTTCCTACCAATGTCGACTCGTACATTCAACTCATCGGCAGCGCCGGGCATGTGCTTCTCGACCGCAAGCGGGAGTCGCTGGAGATCAGCACGGAAAAGCAATTTTCCTATCCGAAAGGCTTCCTCGTTCAGGAAATCTTTGGCAGATTGCGCGGCGCGTTTCCGTGGTGCCTGGAAGACTTTGCCTATGCGATTCTGAACGACACGACGCCGCGGGTGACGGGGTACGACGGCCGGCAGGTGACGGCGACGCTGGAGGCCATCCACGAATCGATGGCCCGCGACGGCGAAACTCTAACCATCCCTCAGGCTGATGCGGACATACTGAGCTGGTCGCAGGAATGATGTCGTGTGCCTATCGCTTAGAGCGGGTTCCCAGACTGCGTACCTGGAGGGCCCCCTCCCCCCTCCCGTATTTCTATTGCCCTTGGCTAAGTGCTTTAGAATGCTGGGCTCACGGTTGGATGGTTGCTGCAAGCGGTTGAACCAAAACGGGTTAGCCGTCAAAATATTCCGAGATAAGGAGTTAGAGCATTTTCCCTGTTGCTGGGGTTCCCGGAACAGTTGTGCAGCGGCGTTTTCTTTACGGATAACGCCCATCAAGGTTGGGGCGCTGGGCTATACACCCACAGGGAAAATACTCAAGCGGCTGGTTTGGCGGCTGGGGGTTGATTTTCAGCTACGAGCTACGAGCTACGAGCTGCCGGCTGCCAGTTTCGGGCGTGGAGCGGTGAGGAAGTGCCTGCCTTTCTGTTGAGATGCGAGGGTTGAGGAGCGAGGGTTCTGGACAGCTCAGAGCGCAGAGCTATTGAGCGTAGAGGCTTATGGGCGCGGTTGGCGCCTGGAGGTCTCCTGTTCAGTTTTGAGTTTTGAGTGCTGACTTAATTGTAGCTAGTCGGGAGATAAATCACGCCAGGTTTTGAAAAATTGTTTTGCCAGTGTTTATGCGGGGTTTGGTGGTTTTGCACAGGCTGGAGGGCTTGACAACTCTTGCCACTGTGACCGAAACGGCAGGCGTGGATGGGAGGCTGCTACGTACTCTCCATCGCGCTTACAGTTCGTTTGGCACGATGGAGCCGGTACGCGCCCAGAGCAATCAGGCAAGCGGCGATGCCAAGGTCGAGGAAACGGGCGGAGCGTGAAGCGGCCAACGCGCCCGCGATTCCCAGCAATATGCCGACCGATGCAGTCGAGAGCGAGATCACTTTTACCTGCTCCAGATTCTGGCTGCCGCTCTTCGCCCTGGACGGCGCGGGTTCAGGGTGGGTAAATATCTCCGTGAACTTCTTGCCCTGGGTGCCGGCCTTGCCGAAGATCATGGTGCCAACGCACATGCCTGCAATGGTCGCCGCGGTGTTGATGAGAATGGCCAAGCCGTCGAAGTTGAACTGCAGCCAGGCCCAGTGGCCATGCGGCAGATACCAGGCGCGGACCCCGAGCAGCGACAGGCCGACGGAGAGGCCGAAGAAATATCCAACGACGACACCTTGCCAGTTGAGGCGGCGAGAGACGAGCGCGGCCATCAGAGGCACAAACGATGGCGCAATAAAAGCAGTCGCGATCAGCACCATCAAGTGGAACAGCGACTGATCGCCTCCCCCTGCGATGTACAGGCCGATGCCGAGAGAGATGCTGCCGATCAGCAGCGTAATCAGCCGGCCCACATGCACCAGCTTCTTCTGCGAAGCATTGGGATTGATGAGGCGTTGATAGACATCTTTCGTGAGCACGCTGGCGATGGAGCTGAAGTCGGAGCTGACGGTGGCCATGGTTGCGGAGAGCATCGCCGCGACGATGATCCCCACCATGCCGGCCGGAAGCAGCTTGATGACGAGCAATACATAGACATCCGCGGTGCGGTGCTGGGCGATCAGGTCGGGGAGGAACGTCCGCGCGAGAATGGCGGGCAGGATCATGACCGGACCGCCGATGAGGTGCAGCAGGGCAGAGAAGTACGAAGCCTTCGCGGCCTGGCGCTCATCTTTTACCGAATAGAATTTTTGCGCCAGCGACCATGAGCCGTTCAGCGTGATGGTCAGCATCACTCCCCAGCCGACCAGGTAGATCCAGTTGTAGGGACCGCTGGTGACGTGGAAGAAAGTTGGCGGCAACACCGCGATGGCGTGGTGCATTCCGCCCGCTCGCCAGATGGCGAGTGGCACCAGCAGCGTGAGCGCCATGATCTTCATCAGGAACTGAATGTAGTCGGTCACCATCAGCGCCCAGAGGCCGCCGAGAAAGGTGTACACGATGGTGATGACGCCGCAGACGACGACGGCCCATGTCGCGGAGATGCCCAGACCCACTGCGAGAAAAATGCTGGTCGCGAAAAGTTTGAGGCCATCTTCGGCGACCTTCATCGGAATGCCCGCCCATGCGAGGAGCTGGCGGACGAAGGGGTTGAAGCGGCGCTCCAGAAACTCGACGGGCGTGGTGACGCGCGCCCTGCGCCATTGCCGCGCAAAGATGAGGCCGCCGATGATGCAGCCGGGCACCGATACCCAGATGAGGCTGATCGCAGTGAAGCCGTAGGTGTAGCCGACCTGCGAATACGAAACGAAGGCCAGGGCGCTGGCGCTCGACATGTAATGCGAAACGCCCGCGAGCCACCACGGGACTTGATGTCCGCCGGCAAAATAATCGTCGGCGGACTGCGTGCGGCGGCGGTAATAGAGGCCGACGAGCAGCACCAGAAGCAGGTATCCGACGATCACCACGAGATCGGAAACTGTCAGCGGAAGGCGGCCTACGGATTCCTTCATGCGGCCGCCATCATTGCCGCAACCGCGTCGTGGAGCATCGACTCGCCGTCGCGGTCGGCCGGCAGGCGGACCGCGCGAGCGGAGACGCGGATAGGGCAGGGGCAAAGCTGTTCATCGACGGTCACCTTTTTCTCACTATAAATAGGCGGCAAGGCGCAGGGGTTGGCGCGGAGGCAAGTCCGCGCCTGCCCGGCCTAGAATGTGTACCGCAGCGAGCCTTGGATGACGCGACTGCCTTCGCCTGTCGTGACAACGCCGAAATTATTGACAGCTGTGCCATGGTATTGGTTGGTGCTTACGTTGGCGACGACAGGGGCCGCGACTCCGCCGATCGCGCTGCCGTTGCCATCCCAGTTGGTGTGATTGAAGGCATTCAGGAAGTCGGCGCGGAACAAGAGACCCTGGTGCTCGCGGATGACGAATGTTTTCAGCAAGCTCATGTCCCAGTTCCAATATCCGGGCCCGAAATAGCCGTTGCGCGGAGAGTTGCCCCAGGCTCCGGGCGCGGGTGACACGAACGCCGCGGGATTGAGCCAGCTTGACCCAGATTTGTGGCTATGGTCCTTCATGTACGGATTCACGCCCGGCACAACGTCCGCCCGGCCGGAAATCCAGCCCGGATAAAAGGCCGGGGCCACCACGGTGACCGAGAATGCCGGCCCGGTTTCGTAAGTCGCGATGCCCGAGGTAGTCCAGTCGCCCAGGATTTCAGCCAGTACGCCGTGCTTCAGGAATTGACGGCCTCTTCCGAAGGGAAGGTCCCATACATAGTTTCCAACCAGTTGATGCCGGGCGATATAGGGGCAGTTGCCGTAGTCGCCATGTGGATTGGTGATGACCTGGGGGCCGCCGGTGGTCGGGGGCCCTATGTCCCGGCAGTTTGTCCACTCATACTGGGCCTGCACCAGGAAGCCCTTGGAAAACTGATGGAGTCCTTCCAACTGCATCTGGTCCGTGTTGGAAAGATTCATATTGTTGGTGGTCTGGATAGGACCCCACGGCTGATAGGGGCGCTCGTTCTGCAATGGCACCGTGGGCTGCTGCACAATCGGCACATTGGTGTTGTATTGCGTCAGGGGAAGGTTCTTGCTGCGATTGCCTATGTAGCTCGCGCGCGCCTTCCAGTTGCCGCGGAATTGATGTTCCATGGTCAGATTGAATTGTTGAATGCTCGCATTTTGAAAATGCTGCGACATCGCATAGATCGTCGGATGCGCGGAGGGCGCGCCTACCGCACCGGCTGGGAATGGCGCATTGAACGTGATGTCCGGCAGATAGGGATTCGCCGGCTTCGACGGCTTGGCGGAGGAGTAGGTGACGCTTCCGCCCCACGGCGGGTTCTGGATGTTGTGGCTGAAGCCGATGTAAGCGGCATTGAAGTTGTAGTAGATGCCATAGCCGCCGCGCAGGACCGTATCGTTATTGCTCGTCAACCTATAAGCGAATCCGAAGCGTGGACCGAAGTTGTTGCGGTCGGGGCTATAGAAGGTCTTCGGAAGCCCTAAAGCGCCCGTGGTGCTGAAGGGATATGCCGCCAACTGAGCAGCGCTCGTTCCCGGAGGCGCGGTGGGCGTACTGGAGTCTTCCGGAAGCAACAGCTTATTCGTCGTGAAGTCGAAAAACGTTGCAAGGTCGTTCTTCGTGATCCACGGCGACTGGTAGACGTACCGCATGCCGTAGTTGACGGTCAGACGCGGCGTCGCCTGCCAGATGTCCTGCGCATAGAACTCCCAGTCGCGGCTGTATACATTCTGGTCTGGCGCGGGAGTGCCTGTTGTGCCGCCGGTGGCGTCGCCCAGCAGGAAATCCGCGAAGGCATTGCCGGCCGATGTAGGTTGTCCCGGCCAGCCTTGATTTCCGGTCCAGGTTCCGTTGAAAGTGAATGCGCCCAATGGGCCGTATCCGCCGCTCGGATTGTAGATTTTGAATCCGGTCTCATCGAAGCCGGCTTGCAGCGTGTGCCGGCCCATGACGCGGGTAAAGTCGTCGGTAACTTCGATGTCGTACTCGTGAGTAAAGTTAGCCTGGCCGATATCGCTGACCGTGCTGTAGCCCGTCATCGTCATAGAAGGCAGGCCGCGATTGTTGCTTGGAGTGAGTTGCGGGAACAAGGTGTAGGGATTGAAATCGGCGTTCTGGCCGCTGCGGATGCTCTCGTGATCGAACCAGGCGCCGCGCAGTGAATTCACTGTGTTCTTTCCAAACAGGTGCGTTTCCGTGGCGCTCAAAGTGTACGTCTTATAGCCGTCGTTCTGGCCGTTGCCATAGGTCTGCGGAGTGTTCTGCGGAACGAACCACGGAGCGCCGATGGAGTGGGAATAAACGCCAAACAATGTGTCGCGATCGGTTGGATGGTAATCGAGGCGAAGGTCCCACTTATTGACGTGTACAACCTGCCCCACCGTCGTCACGTAATTGAACTGTTCTACTACGCCGTCCGATCCTTTCGTGCCTGTCGGAAGGCCGAGAGATGTCGTGAGGGTCGGAGCGGGGACGAGAGCCAGTATGGCTTTCGCCTGGGAAGTAATCATGGTGGACGGAATTAGATTATTCGCGAAAGGCTGCCCGGTCTGCGGATTGTAGAGTTGGACGCCTCCGGTAGCAGTGCAAACGCCGCTCGCATTATAGGTCGCGCATAGTGCGCCAAAGTTGCCCTGCGTTTCCGCAGTGGTAGGAAGGTTGTCCTGCACGGCGTTGGGAAGATTTTGATGAAGCCCGTCATAGTCGAAAAAGAAAAATGCTTTGTTGTGCAGAATCGGGCCGCCAACGTCGCCACCAAATTCGTTCCGATGAAACGGCGAACGTGGCTTTCCGGCCCCAAGGTTTATCGCCGTATTGGCGTTCAGGATGGTGTTCTCGATATATTCATAGGCTTCGCCATGAAATTTGTTGCCCCCAGCCTTGGTCACCATTTGTACATTGACGATGCGGCTAAAGCGCGCATCCATGCCAATGCCGCCGACTTCGACTTCCTGCAACGAACTCAACGCGGGCAGATTGATTCCGCCCAGGCTGAACGAATACGAGCCGCCGCCGTTGCCGGAGTCGTTCACGCTCACGCCATTGAGCGTAAAGTTGTCCGCCCCCCAGTGAGTGCTGCCCGCGATCTGGGGAGCCGAGTTGAACGTCGCGCGACCCACTCCGGCAGCGAGGATGAGGAAGCTGTCGATATCCTGCAGCGCCGTCGGCAGATTCTTCAACTGGGTCGTTGTGATCGCCGTCGAGATGGCGCCGTTTTCGGTATCGATGATGCCCGACTGGCCGGACACCTGAACGCTCTCCGTCACGGAGCCCACTTTGAGCTTCATGTCGCTGCGCAGGGTTTGTTGCGCCAGCAACTGGATGCCGGTGGCCGTCTCCTGGGAGAACCCGGGTTTTTGGGCCGCGACGGAGTAGAGGCCCGGATCCAGTTCGGGAACGGTGTAGTTCCCGGAAGTGTCCGTGGTGGTGTGAGCGATGACCCCAGTCTGCTGGTTGGTTACCGTAATGGCCGCCGCAGGGACCGCCGCTCCGCTGGCGTCACTGACTCTGCCGGTAATGGAACTGCGCAGGACCTGCGCCGATGACAGTATCGCGCCTGCGCCGCACAACACGATGATGGCTGCAAAAAGGCGAAAACCTGGGGACAACCTCGCACGAACAGACGAAAGGGTCATGGGGTACTCTCCGATCTTGAATGGTTCCTTGTTGGGCCGGAAATTCAGTTCCCTGTGTTGTTCGATTAGTAGAACCTGCATTCAGTACATTAACCGTGTGGCGTCATGTCTATCACCTCGCAAACGGAATCGTCAAGAGAACTCCGTTGCGCTTTTACGTGTCGAGGCGCGCGACCTCCATTTTCTCGAGGAGGAGCGCGGAAGGTCCACGCGCATGAGGGGCAGCGGCGGGGAAGTGTACCCGCTCGACGAGGGCGGGGGCATCGGCGGGGCAACGAACGTGCGCCTGGGGGCGGTCGATGGCGGGAAATCTCCCATAGACCAGCCAATCAATTTCAATCGCCATTTCTTCGGAAAAACGCGAATCCCTACGCCGCCGGCACAACCTCGTCCCTTTGCGTTGGCCCCCGCTTCGAGAACCGCGCCAGCAGGCTCTTCAGCAGCACGTACAGCACCGGAATGAAGAACAGGTTCAGCAGCGTGGAAACCAACATGCCTCCAACCACCGCCGTTCCGACCGAGTGGCGCCCCAGTGCTCCCGCTCCACTCGCAACATACAGCGGCATCACGCCCAGGATGAACGCAAAACTCGTCATCAAAATGGGCCGCAGGCGCAGTTCGGCGGCAGTAATGGCCGCGTCTACGATGGACTTGCCGAGGTGCAGTTGCTGCTCCGCGAACTCGACAATCAGGATCGAGTTCTTCGCCGACAGCCCGATCAGCATCACCAGTCCGATCTGCACATACACATCGTCGTTCAGGCCGCGCGCCGCGATCAGCGACAGCGCCCCCAAAATCGCCATCGGCACCGCCAGAAGGATGATGAACGGCAGGAAGAAGCTCTCATACTGCGCCGAAAGCGTCAGGTACACCACCAGCAGCCCAAGCCCGAAGATGATGATCGCCTTGCCCGCGGACTCCTGCTCCTCCAGCGACAGCCCGGTCCACGAGTAGGTCATCCCGGGCAGCTTGGTCTTCTCGAAGAGCTTCTGCATGTTCTCCATGCCTTGCCCGGAGCTCAGTCCGTTGGCCGGCGAGCCGTCGATCTCCGCCGAGCGGAACAGGTTGTAGTGGTCGATCACCTGCGGCCCCGAAGTCTCGCTGGTCACCACCAGGTCTTCGAGCGGGACCATCTGGTTCGAATCCGAGCGGACGTAGTACGACGTCAGGTCCTGCGCATTGCGCCGGAACTGCGCATCGGCCTGCACATACACGCGATACGAGCGGTTGTTGAAGTCGAAATCGTTGACGTAGCTCGACCCCATGAAGGTGCTGATGGCCGTAGTGATCTGCGCCATCGGGACCCCGATCGCCGCCGCTTTCTGGCGGTCGATCATGACCTGTAGTTGCGGGTCGTTGGCCGTGAACGTGGTATTGAGGTTCATCAGCCCGGAACCCGGCGCCCGCGCCGCGCCCACCATGGTGTGGGCGATGCGGTCGATGTCGCCGAACGTGTTCCGGCCGCCGTCCTGAAGGATGAACTGGAACCCGCCGACCGAGCCGATGCCGGCAATGGCGGGCGGCTCCGCGGCGAAGGCAACGCCGCCCGGGACGCCAAAAAGCTGCGGCGCGATGCTGCTGACGATGTCGTGGGCCGTATGGCCCTTGCCCAGCTTGGTGCGCTCGTCGACCGGTTGCAGCGGAGCGAAGATCAGACCGGCGTTAGGGCTCGATCCGCCCGCCAGCGAGAAGCCCATGACGGAAAACGTGCCGAACACATCCTTGTCTTCGCGAACTTTCGCCGCCACCCGGTTGGCAAACTCGGATGTGTAACTCAACGAAGCGCCCGGCGGCGTCTGGATGATGATCAGGAAGTACCCCTGATCTTCCTGCGGCACGAACGCCGTCGGCACATGGTTGTACATGAAGACCGTAGCCGCCAGCCCCGCGCCGAACAGCACCAGGAAAACGTACCGCATCTTTACGACCCAGGTGACGGCGATGGCATACCACGAAATGACCTTCTTGATCAGCGCCTCGATGGGATTCAGAAAGAAGCCCTGTATGCCCGTCTTATGCGTCTCTCTGCGCAGCAAAATCGCAGCGAGGGCGGGTGAAAGGGTTAGCGCGTTGAATGCCGAAATCGCAATCGAAAACGCAATGGTCAGCGAGAACTGCTTATACAGAATGCCGGTGGTCCCGGGAAAGAAACTCACCGGCACAAACACCGAAATCAGCACCAGCGACGTCGCGACGACGGCGCTGGTCACCTCGCGCATGGCGGCCGAAGTAGCTTCCATCGCGCTGGCCGCACCCTCTTCCAGATGCCGCTGCACGTTCTCGATGACGACAATCGCGTCATCGACCACCAGCCCCGTCGCCAGCGTAATCCCAAACAGCGTCAGCGAATTAATGGAAAATCCGAAAATCTTGATAAACGCAAACGTGCCGATCAGCGACACGGGGATCGTAACCGCGGGAATGATCGTCGCGCGCCAGTCCTGCAGGAACAGGAAAATGACGACGATAACGATCAGGATCGCCTCGCCGATGGTCCGCTCGACCTCCTTGATGGAGTCCGAAACGACCCGCGTCGTATCGACGGCGACAATGCCTTTCATGCCCGGCGGGAAGGACTTTTGCAATTCGGCGAACACCGCCAGGCACTTGCGCTCCACGTCCAGCGCGTTGGCGCTCGAAAGCTGCTGGATGCCCACGCCGACTGCTTCGCCGCCGCCAAAAGCGTTGCTGTAGAACTTGAGCTCGGTGTTGTAGTTCTCCGCGCCTAGCTCCGCGCGGCCAATGTCCTTGAACAGCACCAGCCCGGAGCCATTGGTTGTGCTCGCCTGCGTCGCGGTCGCCGAGCTCGACTTGATGACAATGTTGTCGAACTGCTTCGGATCGTTGAACCGGCCGGAGACGCGGATGGCCATTTGATATTGCTGCCCGGGGTCGGAGGGCTGCTGCCCAAGCTGGCCCGCGGCAACCTCGATGTTCTGCGCGGCGAGCGCATTCGTAACATCCAGCGCGGTAAGCTGGCGCGCGGCCAGCTTGTTGGGGTCGAGCCACAGCCGCATCGCGTACTTGCGCTCGCCGAAGATGATGACGTTGCCCACGCCCGGTACGCGCTTCAGGGCGTCCGCCACGTACACGTCGATATAGTTCGAAATGAACGACTGCGACAGCGAGTGGTCGGGCGAGATAAAGCCCGCCGCCAGCACGAAGTTCGAGTTCGCCTTGGTGATCGAAATGCCGGTATTGTTGACGACGGAGGGCAGGCGGCCCTGCGCCGTCGCAACGCGGTTCTGCACGTCCACGGCGGCGATGTCGAGGTTATAGCCGGTGTCGAACGTCACGGTAATGGCTGATGTTCCGTCGTTCGAACTGGTCGACGACATATACCTCATGCCTTCGACGCCATTGATCGCCTGCTCGAGGATCGTCGTGACAGCCGACTCGACCGTCGCCGAGTTTGCGCCCACAAAGTTGCACGAAACCACCACCTGCGGCGGCGCCAGCTGCGGATACAGCGAGACCGGCAGTGTCGGCATCGACACAGCGCCCGCAAGCACGATCAGCAGCGCGCAGACCGTGGCGAAAATGGGACGGCGTATAAAAAATTCGACCAAGGTGTTGACCTTTCGTGCGATACAGCGGGGAAACAGGGAACTGCCAGCTGCGGCTACGAGAACTTCCGCGTCGGTTTAACTGGGCGGTGCTGCTGCCGGCTGTGGCGAGAGCGGCTGGACGGGAACGCCTTCCTGCAGGAACTGAATGCCCGACAGGATCACGCGATCGCCCGGCTTCAGCCCGGAGAGCACGGGGTAGACATTGCCAACCGGCTCGCCAAGGTTGACGGCCGCCTGGTGAGCGACGAACCCGCCTTTGGGATTGGGCGCCGCGACGTACACGAACGACTGCCCGCCGATGCGCACGACGGCCAGCACCGGGACCGTCGGCTGCTGGTTGGTCGAGAACGTGACCCGCGCGTTCACCAGTTGTCCGTTGCGCAGATGCGAGGTCGCCGGAACGGACGCCTTCGCCAGCACCGATTGCAGGCCGTTATCCACCTCGGGAGAAACAAAGTCGATAGTCGAGTGCGCCAGAACTGCTCCGGAGTTGTCGAGCAGCTCCACGGCCAGCCCGTTGTGGACCGTCGCCGCGCGTTCGGTCGGCAGATAGATATACGCCTCAAGGTCGTTGTTCTCATCCACCGTCGTCAGCATGGTGGTCGGAGAAACGTAATCGCCCAGATGCACCGGTATGTCGCCGACGATGCCCGCGAACGGCGCACGGATCTGGTAGTAGGCGAGCTGCTGCTTCTGCGTATTGGTCAGCGCGCTGGCGGAGTCGAACGCTCCCTTCGAGTTCTGGAAGGCCTGCAGCGACTGCTCGTACGCCTGTTTGGAAATAATGCCCGAGTCGAACAACTGCTTCTGCCGCGCCAGGTCCGACTGGTTGAACTGGTAAAGCGCCTTCTGTTGCTGCTCGGTGCCTTGCTGCGATTGCACGGTCGCAACCTGCTTCAGCGGGTCGATCTGCATCAGCACCTGACCGGCCTTCACCCTGTCGCCGGACTTCACGAAGATCCGGGTCAAATTCCCATCCACCTGCGGCTGCATCGTCGCCGAGCGACGGCTCTTGATGGTGGCAACGTAGGTCTCCGTCGAAGGCACGGCCGAATCGACCACCGTGGCAGCCTGCACCGGAGTTGCCGGGGGAGGGCCTGCGGCCGGCGGCGCCGCTTGTTTGCAGCCGGAGGCAATCGCTAGTACCGCAGCGAGGCAAATTACCGCGAACGGGGGCGTACACTTTGGGAAAAATCTCATGCGTTCTGGGACTCCTGGAAATTCCGACAGACTTTGGATGAAGGTACGCGACAAAGGGAGCAGTTTAATCCAACGTCGCGCGCTAGCACGGCCGCACGGGCCAGCACAGCCGGACGGGCCGCTCCTGCCGCGCCCTCTATTGTTGCAGATTGCAAGCGCAGGCCGGCGCCGCGGCCCTGGCGCCTCCGCCTCGGCATAAGGCGATTTGGTCACAATTGTGTTGGCAAAGGGAATACTCAGGAAGCAAAATCGCCATTCCGGCGGTTGAGGTTCCGCGGCCGGCTTTTAGAACAAACGCATAAGGAGGCGTCGAGGGGAGCAGCTTCCGTCCCGAGGTCATGGCGCAATGCGACGCTGTTGCGTGGAGGGCCTCTCCACCACGACCGTCGAGAACGGACAACCCGGGGACCGACTGGCTTTTCCATCGGATAGTTCAATTTGGCGCCCTTCTAACACATTTGTGTTATCGCGAACTTCCAAGGACAGTGTGAGTCTCAAAATGGGAAATAATTCCGGCCCGCTTACTACGGCGAGATCGGCGGCCTTCGATCGATGGAATTTGTAACCCCCGGCCCATGAAATTCCCCCTGTTTGCGGTTCTTTTTGCCGAAAAAGTCGCAGTTATCGTTTACTGCATCAATCATAGTGCGATCTAACCGTGGCAAGCGACCAGGCCAATACATGCCACTATCGAGGACCGGTCTGGGGGACGCAATGGCCTCTTGGCGGTCGAAAGGAGCGGATACGATGCGAAACGACAAGAACAGTTCCGCTTCCCAAGGCGTGCGGAGGTTGCCGCGCGCATGATGCCCCCCTCGTCTCCCCGGCCCCCAGCCTCGCAAAGGAGTTTCCAGTCCCTGGTAGTTTCCATCCTGCTGCTGCTGGTGCTGGTCGCCGATCCCCGGCTGTTCATCGAGCATCTTCCCCATGCCCACGATGTAGGCCTCAACGTCCTGCTCGGTCTGCGCCTATGGCTGGTCTGCCTGGCCGTGTGCTATGTCATCAACCGCCTGCTGGAAATGGTCCTCCAGCGCCGCATCCGGGGAGCGTGGATTTACATCCTTCTCTGGTCCGCGATCATCCCTCCCTTGTACGGTTTCGTGGCGCGGCAGGTCGAGGGCCGCTGGCCGGCCGCCGAAAACGACATGCTGTTGCTGATCGCGATGGCATTGGTCACGGCTTTCGCCGGCGCCATGCTCAAGCGCCTGGCCGATTCCGTCACCCGCACGGCGCAGTATGACCACCTGACCGGCCTGCCAAACCGTATCCTGCTCAACGACCGCCTCTCCCGCGGCATCGCACGCGCCCAGCGACTGGATAAAAAACTGGCGGTGTGCATGATCAACATCGACCGCTTCAAGCGCATCAACGACTCCCTGGGCCACGTCGGCGGCGACGCTCTTCTGGTCCACGTCGCCAAACAGTTGCAGGCCGTCGTCGCCCCATCCGACACCGTGGCCCGGATCGGCGGCGACGAGTTCGTCGTCCTCATCCCCGACTTCGACAGCCTCCAGCAGATAGAAAAAACCACGCAGCGGATATTGAATGCGATCTCCGTGCCGATCAAGCTCGGCGACCGCGAAGTCTGCGTCACGGCCAGCCTCGGCTACTGCGTCTATCCCGATGGAGCCAACGCCGCCGCCAGCCTGCTGCACAGCGCCGACGCCGCCATGTACGACATCAAGAGCGCCGGCCGCGCCAGCCTCCACGTCTACACCCCGCCCGTTCACCGCCCCACCACCGACCGGCTGGAGATGGAAGAAGACTTCCGCCACGCCCTCCAGAACAACGAACTCACCCTGCATTATCAGCCCCAGATCCAGCTTGCCACCCGCGAGGTCACCGGCCTCGAAGCACTGTTGCGCTGGAACAGCCCCAAACGCGGCAGCATTCCTCCATCGCAGTTCATCCCGATCGCCGAAGAAGTCGGCCTGATGGTCCCGGTCGGCGAGTGGGCGCTCAAGCAATGCTGCCAGGACGGCGTGGAGTTGCAGAAGCTCATCGACCGCCGCCTGACCATCGCCCTGAACCTGTCGGCGCGCCAGTTCAGCCAGCGCGGCCTGCCCACGCTCATCGAAAAGACGCTGCTTGAAACCGGCCTCAACCCCACCCAGCTCGAACTCGAAATCACCGAGCAGATGTTGATGGTCAACTCCCCCTACACGCTCGAAACCCTGCAAGCCATCCGCGACCTCGGCGTGGGCATCGCCATCGACGATTTCGGCACCGGCTTTTCCAGCTTCGCCTACATCCTGCAATACCACGTCGACCGCATCAAGATCGACCAGACCTTCATCGCCCGCTCCATCCAGGACCCCAACGCGATGGCGGTGGTCCGCACCATCATCGCCATGGCCCACGGCCTGAACATGCGTGTGGTTGCCGAGGGCGTGGAGACCCACGACCAAAGCGACTTCCTGATGCGCCGCCGCTGCGACGACGCGCAGGGCTACCTCTACGCCCGGCCGGTGGCGAAAAACGAGGTATTCGCGACAATCCAGCGCATCGAAGCCGAGCTCCGTCAGCGCCTGCCCGCCGAAACCCTCCCCCTCTCGGAGTTCGACCTCCCCCTCGAAACCCCGGTCTTCCTCAGAAACTAACAACTAACAACCGAGAACTCTCGGGGTTCCCGAATCGGTTCTGGGTTCTGGGTTGTCGGTTATGGGTTGCCAATTTCCGTTGTCGGCTGCGGCGGGGGAACCGAGAACCGACAACCGACAACCCGAAACCCCAGCCGTTCGGCGCTCACCGGAATCTTAAAACCTGACAGACAGCATATCGCGTTGTCTGCCCGGTGCTGTATGCTTTCGTTCGGAGGTTTGTGCTCATGAAGCGTGGTTGGCTGGTTCTGTTGCTTGTGGTCGGGATGGGGGCGCCGGCGGTGTCGCGCGCGCAGGTTTCAGCGTATGGAGAGTTCAGCGTCAGCGATCTGCATAACCTGGTAAGCCAGGACTTCTTACTCGGCGCGACGACGGGTGTACTGGTCGATGGTCCACACATATTCCGCCCTTTGCTGGTCTCGGCCGACATCCAGGGCCGCTTTGTCCGCAAGAGCGGAGAAAGCCTGAATGGCGTCACCGTCGGGCCGCGGTTTTCTCTGTCGCCGAAGTTCGGCGGACTCGCCCCTTATGCCGAATTTCTGGTGGGCTTTGCGCGCTACAACAACCCCAATAATGGTGGCCCGACAACCGATTCGACGATCCAGGTAAACGGCGGCGTGACCAAACGTGTCTCGCCGCGCTGGGACGTAGCGGCCGAGTACAGCTATTCGCAGTACTATGCGTTGGGCGGTCAATACAATCCGAAGACGTACAGCGTCGGCGCCGTTTACCACTTCGCGAAGCGGTAGGGCCTGGGTTCTCGGTTGTGGGTTCTCGGTTGCCGGTAGACCCGCCTCGGCTGCCAGCGGGAACCGAGAACTACAACCCAGAACCGACAACCCAGAACGGTTCCGCGACTTATAATTGACAGAAGATGATCGAACAGACGACCGCACCCGCTGAAACAGGGACCAAAGGCCACATCGCCAAGTACACCCGCAACCAGCCTTACCAGTCTGAAGTCCTGGTGAACGAGCGCCTCACCGGTCCCGACTCCGAAAAAGAGACGATCCACATCGAACTGGCGCTCGAAGAGGGCATGTTCTACGCGCCCGGCGATGCGGTCGGCATCAATCCGACCAACCGCGAAGCCGCTATCGAAGCAGCGCTGAAGGCGTTGGGCTTCACCGGCACGGAGCGCGTGCTCGACCACTACAAGGTAGAAATTTCTCTCGAAGAAGCCCTGCGTTCGCGCCTTGGCATCGGCAAACTTGCCCGCGGCAGCGTCAACCAGTTCGCCAAGCTCTGCGCCGACAACCCGCCACCGGCCCTGAAAGTCCTGCTGGGCACTGAAAACAAGGCGCTGGCCGAGGAGTACGTCTGGGGCCGCGAGTTCGTCGACCTCGTCGCCGATTTCCCCGGCATCATCACCCAGCCGCAGCAGCTCTTCAACATCCTGCAACGCCTCACGCCGCGCATGTACTCGATTGCCTCCGCGCTCGACGCGCACCCCAATCAGGTCCATACCGTGGTCCGCGTCGTCCGCTACAAGTCCCACGGGGCCGAGCGCCAGGGCGTCTGCTCGGGCTTCCTCGGCGAACGCGCGCCGGTAGGCTCGACCATGCCCATCTTCCTGCATGAGAACAATTCGTTCCGCCTGCCCGAAGATAACAACGCTCCGGTCATCATGATCGGCCCCGGCACGGGCATCGCTCCCTTCCGCGCATTCCTCGAACACCGCCAGGCCCACGGCCACAAGGGCGACAACTGGCTCTTCTTCGGCGAGCAGCGCTCCGTCTCCGACTACCTCTACAAAGAGCAGTTCCTCAGCATGGAACGCGACGGCTTCCTCACCCGTCTGCACACCGCGTTCTCGCGCGACCAGGGCAAGAAGGTCTACGTCCAGGACCGCATGCAGGAGAACGCCGAAGAGCTCTTCGCCTGGCTGGAGCAGGGGGCCTACTTCTACGTCTGCGGCGACGCCACCCGCATGGCCAAGGACGTCGAAATGGCGCTGCTGGACGTCATCGCCAAGGGCTCGAACAGCACGCTGGAGCGCGCAACCGAATATCTCGCGGGAATGAAGAAGCAAAAGCGCTACCAGCGCGACGTGTACTAGATGCTGGTTCCCCGATGATAGAGAGGACTGCTTTGTGCCTGCCGTTCCGGAGTAGCAGCCCGCGGCAACGGCGTACCGCGGAAATGGTCCGCGGACACCCATGGACAGCTAATGGGGTCTGGGCTCTGTCCAATTGCACACCGACAGGATGTTTTTCCACCATTGCCGGTACGAGGATGCGCTGGTCATCGATCAGGGCGTGCGACCATCCCTCTTCGTTGCCCAGGTTCACTGCGTCCATCGCCGGTGCCTCGGCAGCCAGGACGGGGGTCCCGGGATAGGGACTTAGGGTGACCGTTTTGGCGACCCAATCGACATAGCCCAGATAAGGGGCAGTCTCCTGGCCGGCCACGGCAGGTTTGACACCGAGTTTCTTCGCATCAACCGTCCCGCATGTCTCTCAGGCGTTATGCTTGGGAGACATGCGACTCCCGACCTGCATCCTCCTCGCGCTCTCCCTGATTGCGGGCGCCGCCGCGCAGGAAGGCCGTCCTGCGCAACAAATCACCATTCTCCACGCCGCGCGCGTGCTCGATGTCGCCGCCGGCAAAGTCATCGCCCCCGGTGAAGTCCTGGTCGAAGGCGACCGCATCCGCGAAGTCGGCACGCACGTTGCGCATCCGGCTGGCGCGCAGGTCATCGACCTCGGCGACACTACTCTCATGCCCGGTCTCATCGACGCCCACGTCCACCTATTCCTCCACCCCGGCGCCGAAGACCTCCAGACCGTGCAGGAGTCCGTACCGCAGCGCGTCCTCTCCGCCGCGGCAGCCGCCAAGGCCGATGTCCTCGCCGGTTTCACCGCCGAGCGCGACATGGGCACCGAAGGCGCGGGCTGCGCCGACGTCGCCATCCGCAACGCCATCAATCGCGGCGAAATCCCAGGTCCCCGGATGAGGGTTTCCTGCAACGCGATCGACATCACTGGCGGCCACGAAGACGCCATCGGGTACAACCCCGCCCAGCACGTCCTCTCCAACGCCGATTACGCCGACTCCGCCGACGAGATCGTCCACGTCATGCGCGAACAGCGCAAAGGCGGCGCCGACTTCACCAAAATCTACGAAACCGGCCGCGACCGCCTGATCGACAACGAGTGGTCCACACCCTTCCAGTTCAATGAAGCCGAACTCGCCGCCGCCGTCGCCGAAGCCCACCGCACCGGCTCCCGCGTCGGCGTCCACTGCACCGGCGAGCCCGGCGCGTCGTTCGCTGCGCAAGCCGGGGTCGCGGCCATCGACCACGCCGACTTCCTCTCCGCCGCCACGATGAAGATCATGCGCGAAAAAGGCATCCCTGCCGTCCCCACCTTCGCCATCGTCGAATACTTCGCCGCGCACGCCGCCTCACCCGCCGCCGCCAAGCGCGAGGAAGAAATGCAAGCCTTCCACGCGCGCCAATTCAAGCAACAAATGGCAGCCGGGATCTCCTTCGCCGTCGGCTCCGACGTCGGACCCTTTCCTCACGGCACACAGGCCCGCGAGTACGAACTGATGGTGCAATACGGCATGTCCCCCGCCGAAACCCTCCGCTCCGGCCTCATCAACGGAGCGAAACTCCTCGACTGGGCCGATTCCATCGGCCAGCTCAAACCCAACTTCTACGCCGACATCATCGCCGTCCCCGGCAACCCTCTCGAAGACATCAAAGTCCTTGCCCACCCAACCTTCGTTATGAAAGGCGGCGAGATCATCCGCAAGGATTAACCGCACGACGCGGGGTGCCTTCTTCCGCCGCCGCAATAATCCGGGATGCCCCATCTTCGGTGCGCACTTTGCACACGCCGCTGCAAACGTGTGGGCCCGGCCTGGCGAGATAAAATAGAGCTATGTCTGAGCACACTACCGGCTATACCGATGACCACGCCAAGGCGGGTCTTGATGTGAAGTTTCCAGCGATCGAGACGTGGCGGAACCAGTTTCGCGCGTACGAGATTTCGATCGACGACCCGGAGTTTACGAGCGTCTGTCCGAAAACCGGGCTGCCGGATTTTGGCGTGCTGACGATCCGGTATATGCCGAAGGAAAAGTGCCTGGAGCTGAAGAGCCTGAAGGAGTACCTGTTTACGTATCGCAACCTGGGGATTTTTCAGGAGAACATCGCCAACCAGGTGCTGGACGATGTGGTGAAGGCGGCCGACCCGGTGTGGTGCGAGGTGAAGGGCGACTTCCGGCCTCGGGGTGGGATTTCCACGGTGGTGGTGGCGCGATATCCGCGGAGTGAGGCGGCGCCGTGGAGCGAAAAGCCGCAGGTTGCAGCGAGCGAGAAGCCGAAGATGGAGAAGGTCGCAACGCCGATCGATTCAAAGCCGGTTGCGCCGAAGCCGGTTGCCTCAACGCTGCCTGACTCGAACTCGATCATGCTGCAAATGATGGCGGAAAAACCGGCGATTGCGCCGGTGCCAGTTGCGACGAGCGGGGAGCGCGTGGATGTCATCATTCATCATCGTTTCCTGCTTCCTTGCGAGACGGTGTACGGGGCGTTTCTGGATGCGGATGTCGCGCGAAAGTTCATGTTTGCCACTCCGGACGGCGAGATGGTGGTTGCGGAGATCGAACCGCGGGTGGGGGGAAGTTTTACGTTTGTCGATCGGCGCGACGGCGTCGACGTGATGCACGTTGGGGAATACCTGGAGATGCAGCCACCGAAGCGGATGGTGTTCTCGTTCATGGTGCCGCAGTATGCGAGCGAATCGACGACCGTGGCGCTGGATTTTGTGTGGAAGAACACCAGCGTTTGCGATGTGATGTTGCGGCATAGCGGCGTGGCGCGGGAGTTCAAGGAGCAGACGGCGATCGGATGGAAAGAGATGCTGAAAGCCGCGGATGAGGTATTGACGGCGAAGGGGTAGGCCGGGGCGGCGGACGACCTGCTATGCTCAACCCGATGAGCCAAGCGAGCAAGCCCAGGGCAGGCGCGGTTGCAGGCGCGACGGTCGCGCTGGTGTTGCTGACGGCAATGAACTTCGTCAACTATCTGGACCGCTATATTTTGCCCGCGGTGCAGGAGCAGGTGAAGAGCGAGTTCCACCTGACGGACAATCAGCTGGGGTCGCTGACGCTGTGGTTCTTTGCGGCGTATGTGGCGTCGGCCCCGTTTACCGGTTGGCTGGGCGATAAGTTCAAGCGCAAGCCGATGATCGTGATTGCCGCGCTGGTGATTGCGGGGATGAATTTTTTTACCGCCAGCGTGCATAGCTACATGTCGCTGAACCTGCGGCATATGGCGCTGGGTGTCGGCGAGGCGAGCTTTGGGATTTTTGCGCCGGCGCTGCTGGCGGATTTTTACTCGGAGACGCGACGGAATGCGGCGCTGACCATTTTCAATGTGGCGATTCCGGTGGGCGCGGCGCTGGGGTATCTTGCCGGCGGCAACATTGCGCAGCACTATGGGTGGCGGATGGCGTTTGTCGCGTCGGCGGTGCCGGGTGCGCTGATTGCGCTGCTGATCCTGTTCTTTATGCGCGAGCCGGAGCGGACGGACGGGCATGAGAAGGCGCAGGTGGACAAGGGCACTGTGCTGTCGCTGCTGACGAACAAGGCGTATCTGGCGGCGATCCTGGGGTATGCGGCGGTGACGTTTTCGCTGGGTGGGATATCGTTCTGGATGCCTGCGTTTTTGGAACGCTTTGACGGGCGCGCAATTGGCGCGGCGGGCACGATCATGGGTGGCATTACCGTGGTGTGCGGGCTGGGGAGCACGCTGATCGGCGGAGCGATTGCGAACTCGTGGTCGAAGAAAACGGGGAAGGCGCTGTACTATATGCCGGGGATCGGGGCGGCACTGGCGGCGCCGCCGGCGCTGATGTGTTTCTTCGGGCCGACGAAGTTGATACTGCCGATGCTCGGGCTGGCGGTGTTCTTTATCTTTCTGGGGACCGGGCCGGTGAATGCGGCGACGCTGAACGCGGTGCCGTCGAACCTGCGCGCGACGGCTATGGCGGGGCAGTTGTTTGCGCTGCATGTGTTTGGAGACCTGCCATCGTCGAAGATTATCGGCATGATCAGCGACCGGACGAACCTGCGGTTGGGGCTCGGCGTGACGCTGGTGACGATGCTGGTGGCGGCGGTGATCTTTTTCGTGGGCGCGCGATGGGCACCGAAGCTGCACGATACGATTGAGGCGCCGGCCGCCGGATGAACGCGGTGTTCTGGCCGAGCGTGGTGGAGATTGCGGCCTGGGGGGTCGCGCTGGCATGGTGCGCGAGGACCACCGAGGCGCTGCGGAATTTGCCGAGAGTGCCCAACCTGACGGGGCTGGAGTGGGATGTTTGGCCGGAAGGGCGGCCAGCGCTGACGGTGATCGTTGCGGCGCGGGATGAGGCTGCGGATATTGCGGCGACGCTCGATACGCTGATGCAGCAGGACTATGAGAATTTGCGCGTGGTGGCTGTCGACGACCGTTCCGGCGATGGGACGGGCTCGATCATGGACCGCTTTGCGGAGCGGTTTCCGGAGCGGTTGACGGTGGTGCATGTGACGGAGCTGCCCGACGGCTGGTTGGGGAAAGTCCATGCGATGGCGGTGGGGCTGGCCATGTGCGAGACGGAGTATGTGCTGTTTACGGATGGCGATGTGTTGTTCTCGCCGTCGATACTGCGGCGGGCGCTGACGTATGTGGAGCGGGAGCGGGCCGACCATTTCGTTGTGGTCCCGACGATGCAGGTGAAGAGCTGGGGCGAGGGTGTGTTGCTGGGGTTCTTCCAGGTGCTGAGTTTGTGGGTGACGCGGCCGTGGAAGGCGAGCGATCCGAAAGCGACGCGCGATGTGGTGGGGATTGGCGCGTTCAATTTGTTTCGGCGCCGA
>Ga0207933_1000170_pt1 | contig 67331 bp, 67 predicted proteins | sample NGESurdeep092012_4_FD_184488 | JGI IMG/M metagenome (GOLD analysis project Ga0207933, IMG submission 184488) | Arctic peat soil microbial communities from Barrow, Alaska - NGEE Surface sample F53-3 deep-092012 (SPAdes) | ecosystem: Environmental > Terrestrial > Soil > Wetlands > Peat ...
TGCTTTAGGACGAACCGAAGAAATACAGAGCAAGGAATTTTTAAAGCTATAATGCTAAGAGCAGCTAAAAGGAAAACAGATACATTCAAAGAACTCATTGCCTATGCGGCGTAAATTAATTATTCTATTATTTTAAATGAAGGCCCTTGCCTGAGGAAGGGCCTTCAAAAATTATTTATGTTTAAAAACCCTTCCTAGTGTTGATTACCTTTACCATTGCTTTGGTAGGCTCCAATGTCGGCACCCGGAGAAGTAATATTCGCTCCGTATTGGCCACCTTGTGGAACAGAGGCAATTGGTTGAAAACCTGTATAGCCTTTACCAATTGCAGGCGATCCGGGTGACAAATGAAAGTCGTAACCTGAAGCGTAAGCAATTGATCCTGGTGTCGCTGTTTCCGGTAATGGGAAGTTCGCAAACATTGGGTTATTCTGACCGGCCAGGGCATTAATAGCCTGGCTATTATAAGGAGCGCCGGGATAATATCCTGATGGCATCATTGATACGAGATTTGGTATATCCGATGACTGCGGTCTTGCCCATAAACCTGAAGTAGGAATACCTCCTACACCAACTGCTGAAGTGTCTGGTGTAACCGGATAGAATTGATTAACTCCTGCCACAGAATCACTGTAGTTATAAGTGTTGCCATATTCAATGTTCGCCGTATCAGCAACCACTAAAGAGTTTCCGAGGTAAGATTGTGTAGCGCCAACAATACGAAAGCCAAAACGACAGTTTACAATCAGGTTGTTATAAGCCATACCTTTTGCACCTTCTTCATAGTTGATAGAACCACCACGGCCTAATTCAACCATCCTGTATCCGGAATTAACAACAGTGTTGTTATAAAAATTACAATTGGTTTGCTGGCTTCCGGGTTGGCCTTTGTCAGATGCTTTAGGGCCATTGGTTGCGCAACCTATAAACAGGTTATAAGCACAGTCGCCAACACCACCGCCTTTTACATTAAATTGGTCTCCCCCGGTCCCACCGCCTTTCTCAAACGTATTTCTCATTACTGAAAAATGGCCTGATTTCAAACGGATAGCATCATCTGTTCCACCATATAACCATGAATCTTCTAAAATGAAGTTTCCATTGGGGTTTTGAAAGAAAATATTGTAAGAATCGCCTGTGGAAGCACCGGCAATAGGAGGTTGTGCAGCGGAAATTGGAGCCCCTGCAAAATCAATGTGCGTCCATTTAATAACCAGGTTTGTGCATGAAGTATCTGCCCATAAGCCGCCCCATAAACCAACATAAGCCGGATCAGAAGCAACCTGTTCGCTTGGCATATCTATTTTTTGCGCGTTGTTAAAGGTGAAAATTACCGGAGAGGAAGAACTGCCCAAAGAAAACAGGTTCCCTTTGATAAAGAAATTATAAGCTCCCTGGAAAATCACTTTTGCTCCCGGTTGAATGATCAATGAATCTCCTGCATTAATAATCACATCCCCTGTTACATTATAAGTCTGGTTGCTTTCCATGGTTCCCTTAATAGAACCATTGATGTTCCCTGGCTGAACTGTTATACCTCCAGGTACATAGGGTGCCTGCACAACGGTACTGGTTTTTTTGCAAGAAAACATAATTATGCTTGCCAAAAGTAAAAGAGAGAAGCTGGTTAGAACAATTTTTAGGCTTCTTTTTTTTGAATGTTTCATTTTTTTTGATTTTCGTTTTTAATAATAAAATTTTTATTTAAATCTAAACCCGATGAAGAATGTCTGGTTGAAATTGTCGTGCCTCACAATGATGTTGTTTTTGTCTGTCTGATCAGGGTAATGTATATCATTGAAATAATATCCGTTTGCTGTAGTATGCAGTTCAAGAACAAGTGGATTATTGGTGAGGTTGGTGACTTTGGCAAAAAGTGTAATTCTTTTGGAGGCTTTTACATTAAGTGACAGATCAATTTGTGAAGTTGGATTTTGCCAATAATCCAGGTTTTTAAACGGAGACACAATTTCAATACGCTGGCCCGTATAAACCCAACTCACTTCGGCCTCTATACCGTTTTTAATACTTCTATAAAGAAGAGAGAGATTGCCTATTTGATCTGATTGGCCCTGTAACGGACGGGTCTGAGTTGAGTTGTAAATAATGTAATTACCGTTATTGTCTTTTGTATAAACTAGTTTTGAAGTGGTAATAGAAGATTTGGTGTAAGAATAATTTCCTCTTATACCAAAATTTCTAAAATGCTTTGTGAATACCAGTTCCGCTCCATAATTGGTGGCGTTACCAAAATTTTCAGGTTCCAATACAAATTGGCTGGTAGTCTGGGTCTGGAAGGCAAATTCAATGGGGTTTATAATATGCTTATAGAAAACACCTCCCATAAAATAATCTTCTGCTCCAAAATAATGTTCATACCGCAGGTCTAAATTATTCGACTGCACATGTTTGATGTCAGGATTTCCTCTCTGATCGAAATAATCGCCGGAGAAGTTGACAGGAATATATTCAAAATAATTAGGCCTGCTGATACCACTGAAATAAGATGCCCTTAGATCATTTTTAGGATTAAGCTTGTATTTAATATTGATGCTGGGCAGATAATCCGTGTAATTATAGCTACCTGTTTTGCCGGGTAAATAAATTGAAAGTTCAGAAACATAACTGTGATTGGTATTCTCAACTCGTAACCCGCCGAGTATTTCCCATTTTTTATATTTCCAGTTCAATTCACCATAGTAGACAAGGATGTTTTCAATGGAAGTGTAGGTTAATCCATCCGTGGTATCCACTCTTGTCAACCTCGGAAAGGAAGCGTCTTGTATAACTGTGAATGGCTGATTGCCTGCATATAATTGATAAGATTCATAAACATTTTCACGGGTTTTATGCCGGTACATTCCCCCAAATGAAAGTTTTAGCGCATCAGCCAACTGGTAATGTGCATTCAGATAGCCGGAGCGGTCAATTTCATTTGAATGTGTGAAAATGAATGGAAAATCCTGTAAATTTTTTTGCTCGGTATTAACCTTGTTTGTGTTATTATCATAACTGATGATATCCGAATATTGTTGGTCAATCCACACAGGAGTCTTGCTTTGAGCGTTTGAATATACAAGTGACCAATCTGCAGATAATTTATCAGTGATCTGATGTTTACCCTGCAAGCTATTGCTCCAGATAATCTGTCTTTGAAACAGAGACCGGTCATACACATAATCCTGACCAGATAAATGTAAGTATTGCGACAATCCCTGCTGTAGGTTTCTATGCTCTGTACGATCCAGTTGAAAAAAGGCAGTGTAAAAACTTATTTTGTTATGCTCATTAAAATCATAGTTCAGTACCAGGTGAGTACCTAACCTGTTTTCGAGGTTGTTATAGGTACGATATTCAAGCGGGCCAAATACAGGTGTATTAGCTGTAGGTATTGGTTGTGGCTGCCCGCTTGGCGGATAAAATAAAGACGAACTCCCTTTATATATGTGCTGATAACTAAAGGCAGCAAGAAAGCCAAAGTTTTTGGTTATCCTGTCTCCGATACTCCCGTTTATAAATGCGTTAACCGGGTATTTGACTGTTTTATATTGCAGGTATTTTACATTGAAATCGGAAGGCTGCGGAGCATACCCTGATCCATGAATTTCATAGGGAGTCTTCCATGGAGCACCGCTATGATCAAAAGTGGTAAAAGTATGGTTACTAAAAAAGTTACTATAACCTAATGAACCATTAAGCGTAAAGGTCAGGCGTTCAGGCGCTTCCTTTAGCACCATATTAGTAACACCGCCAATTGCATCCCCTTCCATAGATGGCGTAAGTGATTTTACTACTTCTAATCTTTGCAAAAGATCGGCGGGGAAAATATCCAGGGGAATGGAACGTGTTTTGTCATCGGGACTGGGGATTTTTACACCGTTGATAGTTGTATAATTATACCGGTCTGACATTCCACGGATAATTGCATTCTCTCCGTCACCCGAACTGTTTTTTACCAGCGAAACACCGGCAGCCCTCTGTAATACATTACCTACCGTGATGTCCGGGGAATTCTCTATTGCCCTGGCAGATATGATGTTCAATAAATTGGAAGATATTCTTTCTACATGCCGCGCGCTGATATCCGATCCCTTATTCATATTAGCATTTACAATAACTGCATTCAATTTATAAGCGTGCAGTTTTAATTGGATATCGTTGCGGACAGTAATGCCCTTTTTTGCTTCTGCTGTTATCTCCAGTTCATCATAACCTACATATTGAACGGTCTCTGTGTAAGTTCCGGCATCAATGTTTTTGAATACAAAAGAACCATCCAGGCCGCTGTTGGTATTATATTTTTTGGCATTACTCTTTAAAGTTACCGTTGCATTAACAAGAGGCTCGCCTGTTTGTAGGTCAGTCACTTTTCCTTTTATTACCTGGGAAAAAGCAGAGGCTTCTATGAATGTTAAAAAAACGAGCGTAAGTGAAAATGAAATCAAGGTAAATTGCAGTTTTTTAAACTTTTTAGGATTTCCGGGCTTTATAGTATCACTCATTTATTTGATCATTTTGTTTGCTATCGAGATGCAAACTTATACAGTCAACCTATGATTATCTTCCCGAAAAAAGGAATTAACCTAATGATGATGATTTCTTAATTGAATGGTAATAATAACTTCAGAAAAAAAACAGATTTACTAAAACGCTACAATAAACGAATGTACATTCTCATCGTAATTATAGCTTACACTGACCGCGGATAATATTGTAATTTGTTTAATAATAGAGAGCCCCAAACCGTTGCTATTGCTGCTTATGGACGGTTTATAAAAACGGGTAAACAACTTATTTTTATCCAGTGGTTTTGGTGAACCACTGTTACTAATCGTCAATTTATTCTTCGCCAGATTAATTTTGATGAAGCCGTTGGGAACATTGTGATTACTTGCATTGCTGAATAAATTATTCAACAAAATATCAAGCAATTCAGGGTTTATAAAACAAAAGCTTTCATTTATTTCAGAAGCTATAGTGATTTGATTGTTTTTCCACAATTCCCGGAACTGCTCAATTTTTTCTTCTGCTTTTTCTTTGAGATTCATCATCTCTTTATTAGCAAACAGCTGGTTTTCTATCTTAGCCAGCATTAACAGTGATTGATTTAATCTTGATAATTTTTTTAAAGAAGCATAGGCTTCTTTTGCCAACTCGCTTTGCTTTTGTGAAAGGCCTTCTTCCTGTAGAATCATATCAAGTTTCGATCGGATGACAGATAATGGAGTTTGTATTTCATGCGAAGCATTTTCTGTAAACTCCTTTAGTAAAAGATAATCCTGTTTAGCCTTGTCGGTTGCAAGCAGCAGGCTTTCGTTCATAAAGGAAAATTCACTGGTAGAAGTTTTTGGAAAATAAAGCGAGCTGTTTTCCCCCAGTTTAAAATTGCGCATGGCTTTCAGAGATTGGTAAAAAGGCCTCCATAGCCTTCTTAATAAAAAGCTATTGAGCAAAACCGAAATCAAAATAATAAGTAAAATAGTGGAGATGGAAATAGTAATAAGTGCGCGCGAAAGATGATGCATTCCTTCAATCGGTTTGGCAATCGTTACTTTATACCAATTATTTTGAAAATGAAGCGGAAAATCAAGCTTCATAAAATTATGCATCTTGTTTTCCCGCTTACTAAACATTTGAGTAAGCTCGCTGTTACGCTTTGTTTTTTGATTACCCGTTGATACAAAACTGATCTCTTCTTCATCCAAAGGATGATCTTCGGGAAAGGCATTATATTGCTTCACGTATTGCTGTACTTTCTTTTCTACACCAGCAAGATCAGCGTCCATTTCCCGAATAAGAATTACTTGGGTGAACTTGTATAAAAAAAGTGCTGAAACTATAAAAATAGTAACCATTACGATTAGATTAACTAACGAATATTTGGTTAGTATTTTCATTTGCCGGGGGTACTTTGGCCACTTTTTTTGGTATTAAATTTATATCCCATGCCGTAAACAGCTTTGATACAATCACGGCAGCCATTTTGCATCAATTTTTTTCGCAGATTTTTTATGTGGGTATAAATAAAATCGTAGTTATCATTCATGTCAATATGGTCTCCCCACAGATGTTCAACAATCGCTTCTTTGGTTATGACTTTATTTTTATTAGCAGTAAAATACAGGAGCAATTCGTATTCTTTCCTGGTAAGATCAATTGGCTGATCTTTACAATACACAATTTTATCCTGAATTTCTATTGTAAAGTCATCTGTTACAACGTGGATTTGCCCTCCAAAATATTTTCTTCGTAAAATAGCTTCCACGCGAGCGGAAAGTTCAGCTAAATGAAATGGCTTTGTCAGGTAATCATCAGCTCCTAAGTTGAGGCCGTCTAATTTATCTTCTAAGGAATTTTTAGCAGAAATAATAAGAACGCCGTTTGATTTACCCAACCATTTCAATTGATTCAAAATGTTTAGACCGTTACCAGTGGGAAGGTTTATATCCAGCAGGATACATTCGTAATTATTTTCATCAATTTTTTGACTCGCATCAGGAAAGTCATAAGAAGCATCACAGATAAAATTATTTTTCTCCATATAAGCACAAATGCTTTTGGACATTTCTATTTCATCTTCGATTACCAGCAACCTCATGACACATTTTTAAATTGTTACATTACCGATCGTAGTAAACCAACAAATTCTTTATATTTCTATTTCTCCACAAGAATAGAAATTCACCAAATTTGAAAAAACACAAAACACTTGATGTAGAATCAATACAACTAATGCAGAGATTTATTTACTTACCACAAATTTGCACAGAAAATTGTTTGCTGCAAGAGCTTTACAAAAAATTGATGTTTTGGTAATAATTTGATAACATTAAATGATTACTACTGAAGCATGGATTTGCTTTTCGTTTTCCTATATACAAATTACATGATTCTTATTCGGCAGTTTTAAAACGGGCAGGCTGCCCTTGCTAAGAACCTTTTTCTTTCCCTTTTGGTTCATTAAATCTACCTCCCCTCCTCTTTCCAGGCGTATATATTCTTATTATTGATAATCTCTATTGTACAATTCCTTCCCTTTCCAATTTATTCAGATTTTAATAAATGAAACTTAGGCCCGCGTCCCATCCATAATCGCTGTCATAGTTTCCTGATATGGCAATGTTTCCTGCTATCACATATTTAAATCTAAATGAAAATTTACAAGGTCTCAAAGTAAAATATCAATTTTATTGTAGGGTAATTTCGCATTAATTTGAAAATTTGGAGAATATTAATTCTCATTAAAATTGCAACTTTAATCTTATCGCTACATTAAAAACCCTTCCATTAAACAGTGCATGTAGCTGCCTGAATGTAGGATTGCTAAGCGGAGGTATTACAATATTTTCAAACCTGGTATGTCTTAATTTTCATTATGCACTACAAAGATTTATTCATTTGAATTTGAGGGCGATTTAAGTTCCTTTGCTGCAAAAATCTTGATTCCGCAACAGTTGTCGATGCTTTTATAAAATCAGTGGCCAAACAAATAATCCGGATTCCCGTTTTTTAAAATCCTATCCCGGTTCCAACCCGTAATCATTAAATCTTGAAAATGCTTGTTCATGCAAAAAAGGGAAATCTTCATTATTTATTGATTTACTATAGAAGTTATTATTGTGCATCCTTAATAGGTTCATTTAATCAAGCATAATCAAACAAAGCCATAAAACCAAAGTCCATGTGGAGTTGCATGTGGCAATGCATTAAAGTTAATCCGGGATTATCTGCCGTAAAATCAAGATCCATTTCCTGGAAACCTCCCAGCATGGCCACATCTTTTATGATCCCTGCAGTTGGTTTACCACCAATTTTTGTGATCTCAAAACTATGCCGGTGCAGGTGCATTGGGTGAATATCATCGGACGCATTTCGCATGTGCAGCCTGTAACGATTTCCTTCTTTTAAATGAAACATGGTTGGCATAGTGGCCATGTCAAAAGCAATGCCGTTAATAGTCCACTTATTGAAGCCTTTGTCCACTCCATTTTGCATGGCAAAAATCATATCAATCACTTCGTCCGGCTCAGGCACACTGGTATTACTTTTACCGAACAGATGGTAATCCCATTTGAATGATTTAGGTTTAATCCATTGTGGCTTGCCTTTTTGATTGGCGTATTCAACTACTACACCCATTCCGTTTCCGCGGTCATCATCGGATAAATCCCCCATTACCCATACGCCCGGATTTTTCATTTCTACAGTGGCAGATATACGTTCCGCTGTTCCAATCCATAGCACAGGTACTTCCGTGGGATTTGGCACCGGGTTACCATCAAGGGCTACCACTTTAAAACTATGCCCAGGCAATGCAAGGCTTCGTATTTCAGTAGCGCTTCCGTTGAGTATATGAAAAAGCACCCGCTCTCCCTGCTTTACACGAACAGGCTCGCCATGCCCAAGCTGTTTTCCGTTTATGGTAAATATTTTATAACCTACTTCATATCCTTTTGTTTTAATAGCAGATTCATGTTCGGCCTTCTCCTGCATGGCAGCTAAATCGGGAAGCGCCTCGCCAGAGAGGAAATCTGAAGCCATATCGCCTCCCCGCATAAAGAAAGGCTCAAATTCTTTCAGTACTAAAAATTCTTCGCGGTCGTAATGGCCATGTTCAATCTTATTTTTAGGTTCTATATAAACAGGGCCTACCAGGCCGTTATACTGGCCGGCGCTAAGGTCATTCCCTGCAACCACATGTGTATGGTAAAACCTGAACCCAGAAGGTTTGGGCACAAAAATCTCGCGGCGCATTCCATGTGCAGGAATGTAAGGTGTCCTTTCTTCTGCGGCACCATCAACATCTGGCGGAACGAACTGGCCATGCCAATGCAACTGTTCCGGCATATCCGTATCATTATAAATGTCAACTATGGTACGCTGCCCTTCCTTAAAGCGAAGCAATGGGCCAGGAAACTGTCCGTTATAAGTAGTGGTTGATATAATATTTTGCGGGCCAACTTCAATTAAACCAGTTCCAATACGGAGGGTATAATCTGCGCTTTCATTTTGTTGATCCGCGTGTTTAAATTGCTTTGCAATATCAGGATTCTTTTCACCTATTAGTTGCGTGGCGCTTGCAGGAAAAACAGCGGCGATGGGTATTACCGCGCCGCCCCATTTTAAAAATTTTCTACGATCCATTTTCATTGAATTATGATGTTATGAATATTTTTTCTTTTGTTCTTATGTGTGAACAATTTCAGGATTCATTTTTGGAATTAGTATTATAAACGCAATAATACCGATAAGTGAAAACCCGGCTCCGTAAATAAAAACAGCCGAATGGCTTACCCTGTCCCATAACTGGCCGGCTACCAAACTGGCTACCAGTCCTGTTAAACCTATGGTGGTGGCATACCACCCGATGCCGCTGGCTCTTAAATGCTGTGGCACAAAATCGGCAGCCATCGCTTTCCCTACCGACCTGAATATGCCCTGGTACAATCCATACAGGCAGAATAATCCACCAATCAGCCACAAGTTTTTGGTAAATGCAAAGCTTATATAGGTAATTAAAAAAATAATGAATGAAAGGAGCAGCATATTTTTCCTGCCCCATTTATCGGATAGATGCCCTGCAGGATAAGATATAAGCGCTGCAACCAGGTTAAAAGCTGCGTAAATAAAGATCGTTTTCTCAAAAGAAATACCCAGGCCTTTTGTCTGAAGAATTAAAAACGCATTGCTGGAATTACCGATACCAAATAATGCGGTAGCTATTAAATATTTCCGATATCCGGCAGGGAATTGGCGAAAATCAAGATCAATTTTTACTTTTGATTTTACCGCTACTTTTTTTTCTTTGACCAATAAAATCATCAACACTGCCAGGATTCCCGGAATGATAGAGAGATAAAATAAAGTACGCAAATTAACTTTCCAAAGAAAAATAAGCGCCACGGCAACCAATGGCCCTATAAAGGCACCGAGATTGTCTCCGGCGCCCTCCAGCCCAAAGGCTTTTCCCCTGTGCTTTTCATCTGCGGAAGAAGCTATCAGTGCATCGCGCGGTGCAGAACGTGTACCTGACCCAAAACGATCCATAAACCGGGAACCCAATACCAACGGCCATCCCGTGGCAAACCCCATTAACGGTTTTGAAATAGCGGAGAGCGCATAACCAAATAAAGCCATGCCTTTTCGCTTCTGCCATTTATCCGAAAGGCTGCCCGAAAAACCCTGCACCATATTTTTAGCAGCTTCTGCAACTCCTTCTACAATCCCAACAATACTGCCGCCAGCCTTCAGGTTTTGGGTTAAGAAAATAGGCAACACCGGATAAATCATTTCAGAAGAAATATCGGCAAACAAACTGGTGAGGGCTAATAAAAATGTATTTTTTGTTAGCCCTGAAAAAAACTTATTATGGGACCGGGCCACTTTCATTTTGAAATTATTTGCTCATTTTTTTTACGGAATAAAAAATGATCCAATGAATAAAAGCCTCCTCCGGCAATCAACAAATAAACCAGGCTTAAAGTCATGGCATAATCTGTTCTGTATTCATGAAACATTGGGAAAAATCCTTTAGATACCAGGATAGGCCTTTTTGTGTAAATAAAAGCAACTATCATCACTATCAAAAGTGGGATAGTGGACAATTTTGTTTTTAAACCGAGCACAAGCAGGGTGCCAAATACAATTTCAACCACTCCCACAAAAGGCGACCAGAAAATAGCATGTGGAATTCCAAAATTCAGGAATCGCCCTACCCCTAGTTGATCTACATACAGGAATTTTTGTATGCCTTCCAGCAAAAAAGTAATGCCCGGAATCAACCGGATAATAATCTGCAATTTGGAGTTATCATTCTGCATAATTAATAATTTGATTGAAAAACTATATAGTCTAAAATATGATCTACTATATTTTAACATCGGCAAAGTAAACACAATGAAACGCTGTGAGCGTTGTATATTTGAAAATAGTATGGTATCAGATTTACAGGCTTCGGAATGCCTGTGGAGTATGGCCGGTATTTTTTTTGAAATATTTTACAAAGTGGGAAGGATCATTAAATTCCAGCAAATAGGATATTTCAGCCACGGTTTTATCGGTATATAATAGCAATCGCGTTGCTTCACTGATAATAAATTCTGCCAGCACTTCTGATGCTGATTGATCAATCGCTTTACGGCAAGCCATATTCAGGTTTTGTGGGGAAGTATCTAATTGCTTAGCATAAAAATTAACCTTATTACGAATGGCGTCATCCTCATGTAGTAAATCAAGAAAGGAATGAAATAAGCCCGCCCGCGTTTCTCCATTTCTCATTACTGGTTTGGCTACTTCCAACACTTTTGCTAAAAGCGATTTTAGCAGACCCTCGATAATATGAAATGTATTTTCCGATTCCGTTTTATTTTCTTCGGTAAGCAGTTCAAATAAAGTTTGAATAGTCCTGTTGGTTTCAAATCTTAAACTATTTTGGTTGCTTAGTTTTTCAAAAAGAGATTTCAATTCATTATCCAGGCTTTTTTGGATGAATAATTTCTTAATAATTACAACAAAGCCTTCAGGCTCTCTATCCAGTTCCCAATAATGAACCTGTTCCTTCCTGATGAAAAACATGATAGGAGGTTCAATAGAATATTTGCGGGAATCTATATAATGATAGCCGCTTCCTTTGGACAGGTAAATGATTTCAAAATAGTTGTTGTGCTTGTGCGGCTTGGTATTTCTAATTTCCTTTTTAAAAGCTGCCACTTTTATTGCTTTTTCTATTTCAATTTTGTCTTTGATAATAATTTGAGTGGACATTTTATTCTAATCAATATTGAATCCAAATTTAAATAATATTAACTTAGGGCTTATATTAATGTGTCGTTGATAAAAAACTGCCTGTACCAGCATTCACAGGATGAAAAGATTAACAGGATTTGCTCCATCCTATAATCCTGCGAATTCACGAAATCCTGATTCAGACAAAAGAAAAATAAAAATCCCATTTATTTGTTGCTTTACTATTAAGCTTTTGCGTGCAAGCATTCAGTTGGATATGCTTTAAATTTGTAAGAATAAATTAGGACATGAATTAACCTTTAATAATCATTTTGGCAATGGCAACTTTTGAAAACAATCAAACCAGCAAAAAGGCAACTTCTTTTAAATCTTCAATTTCCGGCTTTGACGATAGTGGGGTGCAAAATAAAAAAGAGGTATTATCGTGCAGATTAACCACTCCCAAACTTAGAGAACGAAAAGAAACTGTTATTAAAAGTTTGAAAAGTAAAATACTCACAAAGAAAGAATTGAAAAATGGTTACGCTTACAAGTTAGTAGGGACGGATAAAATGTTAGACGATCTTGTTGAATTTATTAAGGCAGAAAAAGTGTGCTGTGGCTTTTTCATTTTCAATCTTTCAATAAGCGGTGGCAAAAACAATGCTTTGTTGAAAATAACGGGGCCAAAAGGAGTAAAAGATTTTATTAAAACCGAATTAGAGTTATATCTGCAAAATTGTTTGGGCTCATGTAAGGCCAGAAAAGTAATAGAAAGTTCTTTCTAAAAATAAAAGATTCTACTTCTTAGCAAAACATACCACCACACCACAAAAATATTGTTATGGTTTAACACAGGCTACATTATGCAACATGCAACGTTTCATTTGGTTTGACTGTCAAGTTATGACTGGCGCAGGTCTGCGGGCCTTTGACTGTTCGTTACTATTAGCTGCAATCCTTCCTTTACCCGGCATCAAAATAAAAATTGTGATTATTTGTACGTTTACTGTAAATAATTGTCGGTACCAGGATTCACAGGATGGAAAGATTAGCAGGATTGGCTTCCTCCTCTAATCATGCAAATCCTGATTCAGACAAGAATTATTTATTTCACCTAATTAATTTTAAAAATGACTCTTGACGAAATAACCTACAAAATAAATGGATGCGCTATGAAGGTTCATAATTATCTGGGTAGTGGGTTTCAGGAAGTCATTTATCAAAGATGCCTTGCAATTGAATTGGCCTCCTGACGGTGTGAAGCAACTACCCCGCTCAATTACTTGATCCCAGTCACCATCAAGCAAGTGATTTCACTTAATAAATAATCCTATAAAAAAAACCGGAAGGATGTGTTGAAAAGTTTTGATTCATTACCGATATAATCAAAAGTTGCCCATCCTCCCCTCCTGCTGTTGCGCGCCCTCGCCAATAACGTTTAAGAAAATGAACCAAAGGAAAAGATTCAAACCATGATTATTTGTTTGATATTATCATTTTCTTACAACAGGATACATCGCTTCAATCCGCTGCAGGATTTCTTTTTCAAATGCCGGGAAGCCAGGCTTCAGCACGCTGATAAGGTGCTCAAATCCGCTCATCCATTGTACCATAGCCGCATCCCGCAGGGAAGCCAATAGGCAGTATTCCGTGTCGTTGCAAACAAAAAACAACGCATCCTCCATCGGATTTTTAATGCGTACGCCCCTTACCAGGTATTGCAGGGAAAGCTGGTAATAGTTGCCTTTATCTTTTAAAACAAATTGTAGTTGCGGCCCTTCGGTTGAAATGGTGATTCGCTCAAGATATTTCTGGCCTGGCGCCCTTTTCATAAAATACTTTTTATGTGCCAGCCTGAATTTATAAACAAATGGCTGTTGGCAAAGCATAGGCAATGCCTGTTCCCACTGGTTAAAGTTCTCAGCAATATGCATTTTGCCGGCCAGTAAATCTTCCGGTTCAAATGTATCTCTTTCCGCAACCGGTGCAAACATAGCTTCTGACAAATTATATAACTGTTGCGTGCCAGGAGTATTCAACAGGTTTTCATTATTAATATTGGCAAAACCTTTTCCAAAGCTTTTAATGTTGTTTCCTGCTTTATCAAATGTACCTTTAACCGGCACGAGTACAGGAAGATAATGTTGCCACAGGAATGGTGAGTACACGAGCAGCCACACCAATCCTGTGTCCTTTACCGGTACAGCAACTGCCGGTAATGCAGGTAACTGTTCCAGTTCTGTGGTTTCTATTTTTTTAAAATCATGTAAATGCCCCAGCGATTTATCGGGTACAATAAATTCATTGGGGTTGGAATAATTGACATGAAAAATGTTTTTGTTTTCCAGCGCAGTGCTTACCAGCTTGCCCGGTTCAAAAATGGCAAAGAATTGTTTGTTGTTCCAACAAAGATCATGCAGGGCATGATAACCATGCGCACATAAGGTGCCTTCCTTTGATTTACAATTGCAGCTTACCTGCAATATATCCGGGCTTATATTGAAAGTTACTTTGTATTCCTTTTGTCCCTGGCTTTGTACACCTACAATTAGCTGGTGTGCATTATATCCGATAACCCGGTTTTTCACATAGTAAAGGCCTTCGCCTGAATAAAGCGCTCTGAAATCAATATCCTCGTCCAGCGTAAATGGGCTGCTGAATAGAATGGAAAATAGTGTAGTGGTTGCCATAATTTTTATTTTATTTTAGTCAAACCACGAAAAAATGGGGAATGTATCCTACTGGTTGGGGATGTAAATTACAGAAGCTATGAGATCATTTTTGAGAATAACCTTCCTATGAATTTCCTACAAGGTAATTTATAACCGAAACTTGATATTAGAAAATTGGTTTCATGTGCCACAAACTAAATTTGGATTCCCAAATAAGTTCTACAAAAATATTTTTCTTTCTTACATTCGGTTAATAAATGACAATACCGGCCTACATTGAGAGCATAAGCAAAAGATACAAACAGGGAAATGCAACTGAACATACTTTTCGTAGTGATCTGCAACAACTGATTGAAAGCTTACTGCCGGATATAAGGGCTACCAATGAACCCAAGCGCCAAACCTGCGGTGCACCCGATTATATTCTTACCAAAAGGGAAGTGCCCGTTGGTTTTATTGAAGCCAAAGATATTGGTGATGATGACCTTGCGGGCGCTAAGAAAACCGGCAATAAAGAACAATTTGACCGTTACAAAGCTTCTCTTAGCAACTTACTATTTACCGACTATCTGGATTTCCATTTATACCGGGACGGAAAGTTGATAATCAAAATATGTTTCGGCGTTCGCTTGATAGAGTTTTCAAGTTAAAACGTTTTTATTTTGTGTACCGCCAAACAAATGTCGCAAGTGCCGCACCCAAAACCGGTGCAGTCAAATAAATCCAAAGTGTCGTTACGTTACCGGATATAATTGCCGGTGATAAACTTCTTGCAGGGTTCATTGATGCACCGCAAATTGGTCCTGCAAACATTGCTTCCAATAATACAACGCCGCCAATAGCAAGTGCTGCCATTGTACCTGTCTCTTTTGAACCTTGCGAAGTGAATAAAATAACAAGCATTAAAAGAAATGTCAGCACAATTTCCAAAACGAAAGATTGCATAATTGAACCTGCTGGAATTGTTGCGCCCAAATTTAAGTTGGTCGGAAACAATAATTTTAAAAGTGCGGATGCAATGAATGCACCAATAATTTGTGATACGATGTAGGGCAATATTTCTTTTTTAGGAAATAGGTTTGCCAATGAAAATGCAATGGTAACGGCAGGGTTTATATGCGCTCCCGATTTGTCGCCAAAAGAATAAATCATTGCTGTTACAATAAGTCCAAATGTAATAGCAACACCAACATGCCCAACTTGTCCGTTGGTTTGCTGGTCAATAACGATTGCACCTGTACCACAAAAAACCAAAGCAAAAGTTCCGATAAGTTCGGCTATATATTTTTTCATTTGTCTATTTGCCTGTTAGTTCACTGTAAGCGGCTGCATTTAACAGATTGTCGCTTTCTGATGTATTGGTTATTTCAATTTTTATCATCCAACCTTCGCTGTATGGGTCGCTGTTTATAAGCGTTGGTTCTTGCAATAATTTTTTATTTGTCTCAATAACTTTACCTGAAACAGGCATAAATAAATCGCTTACTGTTTTAATGGCTTCGACTGAACCAAAAACTTTGTCTTTTTCAAAGTTGCTTCCGATATTTGGCAAATCAGGATACAAATTTCGCCTAACTCACTTTGTGCAAACTCTGTAATGCCTATTGTGCCTGTATTTCCGTCTATTCGTAACCAAGTATGTTCTTTTGAATATTTTAATTCTTCAGGAAAATTCATAATTTGACTTTTAATTTTATTTAAGTTCCTTTGCGTAAACTTTCTGCATAGTCGTTTGGCAAAGGGCTTTCTTCAACTGCTTTCGCTGCTGCTTCAATGTCGTAATTGAAACGAATAAACTCTACTTTGATGCTGTCTTTGCCAAGAATAGAACTGTTGTCGTTTATTGAAAGCATCACATAACCGCCTTGCAGATTGCCATCTTTAGGTTTACCAACTGAACCAATATTTATGGCATGACGAAAATGATTTTGTCCGTCAATGCCTGAATTTAAAATTCGGTGATAAGGTTTGTGCGTATGACCAAAACACATAATGTCTGCGTCTGCCTGTTCCATAATGCGAAGCATACTTTTTTCTTCACGGTCTTCAAAAAGATATTCGTTTATTTTTCTTGGACTGCCATGAACTAAAAGCAAATTCAATTTGTCTTCGTTGAGTTGAAACTCAACTTTGATGTGTGCAGGAAGTGTACGCAAATAAGCTCTTTCTTCGTCATTCATTATTGAATTGGTGAAAGAGATAGAAATTTTCCCATAGTCTTTTTCGTGGTCGGTTTTATAAGCACAACCACATTCGTTACTCATACGCCCAATGCCAAAATCGTAGTTGCCTGCTATGGTTGGAATTTTACGTTTCCTAATTTCATTGACTACTTCGTTTGCCCAAATGTTGTAGCCCACTAAATCGCCTAAACAATAGATAACATCAGGGTTTCGGCTGTCAACGTCTTTAAAAAAGGCTTCTAAAGCTGGAAGATTAGCATGAATGTCACTGAATAATGCAATATTCATTTTGAGATTCTTTTTATTTTAAAATTAGCAACAACCACTACCTGGTGTGCAGCAACTTTGATTAGCTGTTTGTAATTCGCCTAATTGAACTTTTTGTTTTGCGGATGGAATACCGCAAGCATCGCTTGCCAAACAAGCTGTTTGTTTTGGAACAAGTTGAAAATCTTTTCCATTAAAATGCAAGCCGTATTTGCTGATAGTGCCGGATTGATATTCTACTTCAATTTCTAAATCGCCAATGCCCAATTTGTTTTCTGAAAGGGCAATAATTTTAGATAACTTTCGAGGTTTTAAACGATGTTCAAAATCGTTGGCATCAAAAAGTTGAAAATTCACAACTTTTTCAAGACGTTCTGTTCCGCCGCAATCAATAAAATGTTTGGTAACAAGTCCAACTTCTGTAACGTGAAAATGTTCTGGGACATAAGCGCCTGTTGGCAGTTTAAAATTTACAGCTTCGGCTGTTGCAAGATGTTTTTTGATTTCTGATAATTTCATGTTTATATTTTACTTGATTATTTAATATTAGAAACGTGAAAAAAATTTATGATGACTATTTTTTCATCGGTTGATAATTCTTTTTGTTTTTCTTCGCTCCACTTTACTATTTGTTGCGATTCGTTGTCGAGATAAAAGTTGTATTTAGGCAACGCAAAATCTACGATGGCAAATTCATGTTTATGATACTCGCCATTTTGTATTACATAGCTAATGTAGGTTGTGTATTTACCACTCATTGTATAAAATTTTAAGTTTATGCACTACATCCAAAAGCTGATTATTGATGTTTGGGATATTAATTGAAGAATTTTTTCTTTTATTTCATCCCGTACTTTTCTTGTTTGTTCTAAGACTTCTTCGTGTGTTCCTGTAAAAGAAGAAGGATCTGAAAATGACCAAAGAATTCGTTTCACTCTTCCCGGAAAAATCGGGCATCTTTCAGCACTTGCACCATCGCAAACAGAAATTACAGCATTAAATAATCTACCTTTTCTGAATAAATCAAAAACTCCTTGCGTTCCATTCTTACTGATATCAATTCCAATTTCCTGCATTACTTCAACTACATTAGGATTAAGTTTTCCCGGTTCTAACCCTGCACTTTCAGCTTCAAAAAATTCGCTTCCATATTTTTTTAGAAATGCTTCTGCCATTTGGCTTCGTGCTGAATTATGGATGCATACAAATAAGATTTTGTGTTTTGAGTCAGGCATATTTATTGGTTTTAAAAATTAACAACAATTGCTTTTTTTCTTTTCTAATTTGGTTGAGATGTTTCCGAAATATGCTTGCAGTTTCTTCAATGCTTTTTCGTCAATGCAATAACAAATTGTATTACCTTCAATGTCACCTTTTATAAGTCCTGCGTTTTTCAATTCTTTTAAATGTTGAGAAACAGTAGGCTGAGCCAAAGGCAATTCGTTTACGATGTCCCCACAAATGCAAGTGTCCATCTTTAGTAAATACTCCATGATGGCAATACGGGCAGGATGCCCCAATGCTTTTGCAAGTGTTGCAATTTCGTTTTGCTTGTCGGTGAAATGTTCTGTCTTAGTTGCTCCCATGTTTGAAGTTTAATATTGCAATATTACGATAAAGGTTTAAAAGAACAAGAATGTGTAAAAAAATATTATTTGTACGTTTACTGAAAAAATTGTCGGAATCAGAATTCACAGGATGAAAAGATTACAAGAGCAGAATAAGTGATTTCCATGAACACAACGATAAATAGCGTTCACTTAAAATATTTGTTTTATGGAACAACCAAAGAAGCCATCAGGATTTGAAGATTATTTATCGGAATATTCAATTGTACTATATGATGGATATTCTGGCGAAGCGGTCGCTTGGGGATTTAAAATCATGAGATATTTGGGCGAAGATCTTTTCAAAGAGTTGGGTAAATATGGCACACTTAAATGTATTGACGGATTCAAAAGCTCATGGGCGTTGGTTATAAAAACATTAAGCCGTGAAGAAGCTATTGAAAAATATGGGTCAATTACCAATGAAGTTTTTGGCCCTCGTGGAGGATGGAAATCTACTACTTTTGGAAACAAAAAGTTTATTAGTGACTACCTCAGGCCTGAAAAGAAATAAGAAAAACAGCGGCATTTTTAAGGTTTCAAAAAACCAATAATTCAGTTATTTCCTCTCAATCAACTTCTCCAACCTCGACATCATCTCCTCCTTCTCTTTCAACATACGCTCATAAAGCACAATCTTTTCATCATAAAGCTGCACAATTTTATCAATAGGATTAAAGGTACAATTAGGATTAATTGCGTTCAATGTTGAAGTATCGTTGCTGGTAAAAGTATTTGCAATAATATTCACTGCCTGTTCCTCATCAAAATTCTGTATCGCTTCAGCGGGTATTTTTAATGCAGCAGATATTTGTTGTAGCAAGTCAGCGCCAATCGTTTCTTTTTGTTCCAGCAGTGAAACTTTTTGCTGATTCCAGTCATCGCCCAAATCGGCAGCCAGCGCATCTTGTTTAATGCCCAGCATTTCTCGAAAGCGCTTTACGTTGCGCCCTTCATGTATTTTTTTGGTATTGGGTTCACTCATCATCAGCAAATTTAAATATTAAATCGTGGAAATTATGTAGGTATAAAGTTATGTAAAAAACAGGGTAAAACCGGTAAAACACAAAATGAAAATGTTGGATACGGGATTGGGTGGAGGTAATTTGCTGGTGGGGCGGAAAGCAGAAGGCTTAAAGCTAAAGGCGGAAGGCAAAAGGCAGAAGGCATGAGGCATGAGGCAATACAAAATTAATATTCATCTTATAAGAAACGATTATGAAAAAGAAATCACCAAAAGACGAATTTGATATGGAATGCTGGTACCGCAGTATAGTTGCAGATCCTTACCAGGTATTTGCAGAATCGTTTTTACATTCAGAGATGTATCATTTCAGGAGCGTGATCAAAAAAATATGTCACTATGCAGAGGCAGAAGAATTATACAAGGGCCAATCTCCATGCGATGTATTGTTGTATATGAAGATCATCCGTTCGGTAATAAAAGCAGCATATCATTTAAAAGAAAAAAAGAAAGGGCCTATAGAAGTTACGGAACATGACATTTTTAATAAAAATTACTATTGCAGCCATTTAAAATCGTCCACTGAATGGGCTGATTTTCCGCGCTTTTTATCAATGAAAGAGTTTTGTAATCCCTACCGGGTGTTGAAAAAATTCTTTAAATACCAATCCCTTGAAAAATGGCTACATGATTGGGAGGAGATGGTGGATTGTGCGCTGTCAGAATTCGGCGGTGGGATGGAACTTGATATGATCGCCACCTATACGCACCTGGCTAAATTGATAGAGGGTGCCCACTTGATTAATGTAAGAGAAGTAAATCATATCGGGGGAACACTTAAGAACAGGTTTTATTGAAAAAAGATCATTCAACTATAATTTCTGTCCCCCAACGAATCAACTAAGATTTCCGTTTCGTGAAGGCACGAAACGGGGCAGCAGAGCGAGTGAATTTATTAAAATAAAAACTTTAAACTTCAACAAATGGCAAAACAAATATCCATCAGCCACTTTACAGGAAGGGAACAAAATGATTTAAACCATATCCGCAAAAGGATCGCACAAAACCTCCAACCCGCATTGTTATTTTGCTATGGCAACCGGGTAAACTGTTATTTACAACGCAGTTGTTTCCTGCAAAAGAAAAGGAATGAGCAAAGCCGGTCTGTTTATGACCTACTTATGGTTTTGGATAACCACGATCCTTTAAATACCGAAACTGCAGAGAGCATCGTTCAAAAACTGATTGGGGCCCAGGTAAAAATAAACATGACTGTTTTATCCATGTCAGATTTAGTTAAAAAATTAGAAGAGGGTAATTTTTTTCTTTCTTTAATAACCCGGTCCGCGTTGGTATTAATCAACAGGAATAATTCATTTAAACAACCGGGTTCTCCAAAAGGCAAATTATCAACAGTAGAAATGTACAGAGAAACCTGGCTTGCATTCGAACAAAAGATTCATCAGGCTAAAACGGATTTAGAAGCAACAAAAGTTTTTTTTAAAAATGAAAATTACGGGGAAGCATTAGTAAATGTGGCGCAAAGTATTTTATATTCTTCCACAGCACTACTACGCGCAGGATTTGGTTATGAAATGGAGCTGTTACCTATAGAGAAGGCCATCCATTTATCTCAGAATTTTACTACCCTGTTGTCCGATTTATTTCCCGGCAACACCAAAGAAGAGCAGGAGATATTTGCATTTCTTACTCAAAGGGAAACCAACAGGGAAGCGCTGCCTGTTGTATTACCTGTCTTAATAAAACGCGCAACCGAACTTAAACAAAGCGTACACAACTACCTCTACAAAAACCATACATTGCTAAAATATAATCCTGAAAATTCTAATCCTGGTAATTGAAAAGAATCTTTTGCTGGAGAGGCCCAACATCTAAGAGAAAATATTCAGAGATCAACCCTGCCGCTATAACTACTATTGGAAGCATTTTTTTCGTCGTTACTCAAAAAGCCAACCCATGTTTCTGCTACAAAGCCGTTTAATACCTCCGTTTTCAATCGGGCGTTGCATTCGGCTCGCGTAGCGCTGCCAATACTAAAAACCGCTTGTCTCAGTTCCGGAAAATAGGCTACTAATATTACAACGTCATCTGCTTTAGCCGTACCATTCCCTGAATTATCCGCCCAACTGAAAATAATATTTGCTTTCTCATCTGTAATCGTAGTTGCATTTACCGGCCCGGGTAATGGCCCTTTGGAGACTAGTACTTCTTTATAATCTAATCTCGTATAAGGATAATTTCCGGTAATAGCCAGGTTCATTATAGCAGCCGTTGCCCTGTTGTAGCCGGTGCTCCCCGTGGCGTAAGCAGGGAAAGTCTTATTAAAAAATCCGGTACCCGAAAAAGCGCGGGTAAAATCGTTACAAACTTTTATTTTCTCTCGCTGCGCAATACGTGCAGGGGTTGCCTTACCGTCACTGCGAGTGCGGGCTGTACGTATAATATTTTCACCATTACGGATATAAGTGGTTACCGGCCCTACCTGCCCTACCACATCCCCCAGTACGCCATTAGTTATCTTTCCCATACATTTTGTTTTTATCAATAACGTATTGCTTCCGTTTTTATTATGCCCCTTGTTCGTTCTATAAGATCGAACAAGGATCGGAGAAGTATCGAAGGGGTATCGAAGGAATAGCGAAAAAAATAATGCAAAAGTTGTTGGAGGAGCGGGCAATAAAAAATTGGAAAGCACGATTGCAACTATTTCGCTAAATCCTAAAAAACTATTTATTTAGGAATGTTTACAGTAAACAAACAAATACGCCCGATTTCAATTTTAGTTTTGTGTAAACTTCAATTGAGCAAAAAAATCTTTAATTTTCCCACATGAAAAAAAGTAGTTTCTTCACTATCCTAATTGGGTTAATCCTTATCAGTTGCCATGAAATGAAAAAAGAAATCAACAATGTCATCAATACTCATTCGCTGTACCGTTCAAATGAATTCTCTGTCTATAATGATAGCGTAGTACAGGGGCGTTTTGTAGCAAAAGCCATTTCAAGAGAAGAAATTGTTTCTAATTATCAAAGCCCCGAAAGCCAAATGAAAAGCCCTGAAGTAAAATTTAAGTTTAGTATCAATGGCGCTGATAATTCGGCTGCGGTTGGAAAGGACAATACAATTATTTGCGTAGGCGGAAATGGAAATTATCAAACGCCTGTCATTAAATTTGGCTCTCAATATACTGATACCACAAAAGTTTCCGCCAATGATTATTTGCAAAAAGATGTAAAGCTTACTTTGCGTGTAGACATGACTGATGTATTAAAATCTTTTAAAGAAAAAGGATTTTATGTAACGTTTGATGGAAAGAAGATTTACAAAAATGATTTTAAAGGTTTGTTCGTTGCAGGAAATGTTGCGCCACTTACCTGGGATTGGAACAATTTGTATTCTCATAAAGAATTAGAATTGACGGACAGCAATCACGATGGAATTTATGAAGCAACCTTAATACTCAATCAAAACCCTGACGAAAATAAAACGGCTGCTTCATGGAAATTGTCCAAAGACATCAGCGCTTTTCCTCAATACCAATCACCATATGTATTGCCCGATGCGTTGTACAATCTTTCGTTGGAAGAAATGCAAAATGCGATTGAACCCGACAGTACATTTCGCACAGGCAAAGAATGGGCGGGCGTTTGGACACGCGACATCAGCTACAGCATTATTTTATCCATGGGAATTTTACAGCCTAAAGTAGCGATGATTAGCCTAAAAAAGAAAGTGAAAAATGGAAAAATTATCCAGGACACAGGAACCGGCGGCGCATATCCAATTTCAACCGATAGGGAAATTTGGGCGGTAGCCGCATGGGAAGTTTATAAAGTTACAGGCGATAGGGATTGGCTGAATTATGCGTACCAGGTTGTAAAAAATTCTATCAACGATGACCTTCATAATATTTATGACTTGCAAACCGGAATGGCAAAAGGAGAATCCTCCTTTTTAGACTGGCGCGAAGAAACTTATCCAGTGTGGATGCAGCCGGCTGATATTTATGAATCAGAATGTTTGGGAACGAATGCCGTTCATTTTGAAGCTAACACAGTTTTGTCTGAAATGGCGGCTGAACTTGGCAATAAAGAAGATGAAGAAAAATATAGCAGCATTGCTGATAAAATTAAAAAAGGCGTCAACCAATATTTGTGGCAAAATGATAAAGGGTATTTCGGGCAATATTTATATGGCAGGAATTTCAAAATACTTTCTCCAAAATCAGAAGCGCTTGGCGAAGCGTTGTCAATCTATTTTGATGTAGCTGGCCAGGACAAACAACAAAAAATTATATCAAATACTCCTGTTACCCCTTTTGGGATTACCTGTATTTATCCGCAAATCCCGGGTATTCCCCCTTATCACAACGATGCAGTCTGGCCATTCGTAGAATCTTACTGGGCGCTGGCTTCAGCAAAAGTGGGAAATGAGCAATCGGTTGTAAAGGCGATGTGTTCTGTCTATCGGCCTGCAGCTTTATTTTTGACCAACAAAGAAAATTTTGTGGCCTCTGACGGTGATTATGCCGGAACCCAAATAAATTCAAGCAACATGCTTTGGAGTTTGTCCGGCAACATCAGTTTAGTTTACAGGATTTTGTTTGGAATGCAGTTCAATGTGGATAATATTTCGTTTGCTCCTTTTGTACCGCAGGTTTTTAAAGGTAAAAGGACATTGAACAATTTTAAATACAGAAATTCCATTTTAAACATAGAGCTCAGCGGGTATGGAAACGTCATTACTTCATTTTCCATTGATGGAAAAGAGTCTTCAAACCATTCGGTTCCTTCTAATTTAACAGGTATCCATACTGTAAAAATCGTATTAGGCAATCTGGATTTGCCGATTGATAAAATTAATAGTGTGGAAAATATTTTTAGCCCTCAGGCGCCAACTGTTACTTATCAAAATGGAAAAATTTCGTGGCAGGATACCAGCAAGAATATTTCATCTTTTAAAGTAATTAAAAATGGAAATATTTTGAAAACTACTTCCGATACGTCTTTTGGAATAACTCCTGGCGAATATGGAGGTTACCAGGTGATAGCTGTTGACAAAAACGGAACAGAATCTTTTGCCAGCGAGCCTTTACAGGTTTATCCGGAACAAAACGAACAGATTATTCAGCTGGAAAATTTTGCGACTAAATCAAAAAATCCATACAAAGGTTTTACGGGAAATGGATTTACCGAGATTAGCAAAACTGTCAATCCAAAAATTAATTTTACGATTAATGTAAGCCAAGATGGAAATTATATCCTGGATGTGAGATATGCAAATGGAAATGGGCCAATCAATACAGAAAATAAATGTGCATTCCGCACAATCAGTATTGATTCTGCTGAAACAGCAACTCTGGTTTTTCCTCAAAGAGGAAAAGATGAATGGAGCAACTGGGGCTGGAGCAATCCGCTGAAATTACCATTAACAAAGGGATTGCATCATGTTTCAATCTCTTTTGAAAACTGGAATGAAAATATGAATGGGGATATTAACCAGGCAATGTTGGATTGCGTAAGACTGATCAGGTACTAAAAAAATAAAGCGGATTGTTAAGAAACTCTGGAATTAAAAAGCAGTAAAATCTTATTTATTAATTTTGCGCCATGCAAATAGAGATACTAAAATCAAAAGTACACAGAGCCGTAATTACCGAAGCAAATTTAAATTATGTTGGCAGCCTAACATTGGATGAAGATTTAATGGACGCGGCTAACATGATTGAAAATGAGAAAATTACTATTGTTAACGCAAACAATGGCGAGCGCCTTGAGACCTACTTAATCAAAGGCAAAAGAGGAAGTGGCGTTGTATGTTTAAATGGGCCTGCAGCCCGAAAAGGAAATGAAGGAGATGTGGTAATTATTATTTCCTATGCACAAATGGATTTTGAAGATGCAAAATCATTCAAGCCTTCTGTTGTTTTTCCAAAGGAAGGTAATAAACTGTAAGAAATTTTTTCAGTAAAATAAAAATCCTGGTTATTTGTTGGTTTACTCCAAATTCTTATACTTTAGAATGTGGAGAATTTCAACAGGCATTTATTTTTTGTAATTTTCTCAGGAGATATGAATATTTCCCAAATGAATAAATTCCACCAATAAAATAATTCCCATGCCAATAACTCCACCTAGAATTCCCGCAACCGCGTCCAGAATTTCATAATGGCCTCTTTTGGTAATAAGTGAAAAAAGTTCAAAACCATAACAAACAGCCACAATTGAAATAAAACTAATAATGATGCTGAATAAATAATATTGTGGGAAAAGATAAAAACTAAAAATCTGGAAAATAGCGCCTAAAAGCATTCCAACCCAAAAATGTTTCTTTTTATCAGGGGCAATGTTGAACAATTCTTAGTAATTTAAATAGCAAATAAAAAAGTAAAGATCAATAAAAACAGTAAAAGAAATTAAAGGAATTAAGTCGTAAAATTGCAACATAATTATCATGAAATTTTATTCAAATGAAAATAGCAACATACAATATAAATGGCGTAAACGGGCACCTACCCGTTTTATTGAGGTGGCTCAACGAAACTTCTCCTGATGTAGCCTGCCTGCAGGAATTAAAAGCGCCCCAGGAAAAATTTCCTGAAGAAGCAATAAAAGAAGCGGGGTACAACGCAGTGTGGCACGGGCAAAAAAGCTGGAATGGCGTAGCAATTCTCGCCCGTAATGCACAACCTGAAGAAATAAGGCGCATACTTCCGGGAGACCCTGAAGACAGCCACAGCCGCTATATTGAGGCAATTGTGAATGGAATCACGATCGGTTGTATTTACCTTCCAAATGGTAATCCTACACCGGGGCCAAAGTTTGATTATAAACTTCGTTGGTTTGAAAGGCTTACATCGCATGCCGCTGAACTTTTTGCATCGGGGAAACCTGTATTATTAACCGGCGATTATAATGTGATACCCACAGAAAAAGATGTTTACAAGCCTGAGCGCTGGGTAAATGATGCGCTGTTTCTTCCCGAAACGAGAGCAGCATTTAAAAATCTTATATCACAGGGATGGATAGACGCAATCAGGAAATTATACCCGGAAGAAACCATTTATACGTTTTGGGATTATTTCCGAAACGCTTACGGGCGTAATGCTGGCCTAAGAATTGACCATTTTCTCTTAAGCCCACATTTAGAAAGCAAACTGATCGCTGCCGGAGTTGACCGGCAGGTTAGGGGTTGGGAAAAAACGAGCGATCACGCTCCCGTTTGGATTGAACTTTCAGATGAGTAAATCAATTTTTTAGTAAAGGATTGTCTCCAGGTAGAAATTCTATAATTATTTGAACTCTCAAATTAAAAGCTTTTTAACTAAAGCATGCCAGTCCATATGGTGCAATTCACACATGGATTTCCACGGATTGAATTTCCCTATACACATTTTTAGCTTAATATAATCACTACCAAACCATTAAAAAAGGGAATAAAAATTTCACTTATTTCTTTGTTTACTACCTGAATTATTAAAACCAGCCAAAACAAAATTTATTTAAAAACTTGCTTCTTATATCCTTTTCGAAAAAAATATGTAATGATTTAAAAAGAAAATCATAAATTTATGTTAATTAAAACATGATATTATGAAAAACTTAAAATTTTGTTTTATAGCTCTTATTATTAGTTGTAATTCCACTTCTAACAAACCCCCTCACATGCAAGGCACTTATATGTTGACTTCGCAAACTGTAAATAACGGGCAAACCAAAACCAATTATAACCAAATAAAGCAACTAAAAATTTACACAGATAAATATGTAATGTACACACAGGTAGATGCGAATGATTCCACTTCTTTATTTGGCGTTGGATCCTTTACTTCTGACACTGGCGGCGTTACCGAAAATATAATTTATACTTCCAGCAATTCTACTTTCGATAGCACAGGCAAGTCGTATAAATTATTAATTACAAAAACCGTATCCGGCGGCTACAACCAGGTAATTCCTGAAATTGTAATTGACAGCACTAAATCTAAGCTAACAGAGGTTTATGAAAGAGTAGGCAATTCCCAAAAAACACCATTAGATGGTGTATGGAAACAAACAAAATCTTACAACCTGAAAGGCGCTGATACAACCTGGTATAAACGTGCAGAGTACAAGGCTTTTAATGACGGTTATTTTATGTTTGGCCTTACTGATAAAGATTCTACAGGAAAAATTACTACAGGAATCGGATTTGGCACTTTCTCAATGCAGGGGGAAAATCAAATGAAAGAAACGGACCTAAATTCATCTTATGCAGTCATCGCGGGGCAATCATTTATAATTGACATAAAATTAAATGGAAATGATAATTATGAACAAACCGTTACTAATTCAGATTCAACAAAAACTGTAGAATTTTATGAACGATTAAAATTGACGGAATAATTTTTTCCACGAATTATTTTTCTTCTTCTCTCCAAAAAAAAAATACGCAATTCACCTTTTGCATTTTCAGTGATTTTCTTTACTCTTTTACAGTATTCTTTTCATTCCGGTTTATACAAACAATATAAGCTTCGGCGTGCCCAATTAATTAGGATTCCTTTTGAAACCTTTGGCCAGCAGAGATCTTCAATGTTTGATCATTTTCACCAAAACCTTCCACTAACTTTGCATTAAACAGAAAAAGTAATTATGGTAAAAATGGGTGAATACAATATTTTAAAAGTGATCAAGGAAAAACAAATGGGTGTTTTTTTGGATGATGGCGAAGAAGGGGTTTTATTACCAAATCGTTTTGTTCCCCACGGGACAAAAACAGGCGATGAATTAAAAGTTTTTTTATATTACGACGGTGAAGACAGGCCCATCGCCACTACGCAAGAGCCTTTTGGAATATTGGGCGATATTGTAAAATTAAAAGTTGTAGATGTTACCCATCAGGGTGCGTTTTTAGATTGGGGATTGATGAAAGACCTTTTTATTCCTAAATCAAAAATAAAAACTTTTATGGCCCGCAATGGGGAATACCTGGTAAAAATTGTGATGGATGAAAAAACAGGAAGGCTTGCAGCAACAGAAAAATTAGAACCTTTTTTATCCAATGAAAAACTTACGGTGAAAGAAAAGGATATAGTTGATTTAATTGTTTACCGCCAAACTGATATTGGGTATGAAGTGATTATTAATAATATCCATAAAGGCATTTTGCATAACAATGAAATTTTCAGGAATATTTCTATAGGCGATAAGTTCAAAGGGTTTATTAAAAATATTTTGCCGGAAAATAAAATAGATGTAGCCGCTGGAAAACCAGGCTATGAAAGGGTGGAAGGCGAAACAGAAAAAATCATAAGGCTGCTAAAAGAAAATAACGGCTACCTGCCTTACCATGATAAGTCTTCGCCGGAAGATATTTATTCATTCTTTTCGATGAGCAAAAAAACTTTTAAAATGGCCACAGGTAATTTATACAAACAGCATAAAATATCTTTTTCTAAATCAGGCATTCAATTAATAGAAGAATAATTTCTTTTACCAGTTATTTTTCTGTTCTTCATTGGTTCTTTCCGGAATTTCTGCGGGATTCGTTTTCCACTTGGGGTCATATTTCACAAAAGTTGCCAACCAGACAGTTCTTGAAAATCGCATGAGCCATGGCTGTAAACCAAGGATTAAAACCGAGTTGAAAATAAGCCAGTAAAATATACGGTTATCATCTGCGGAAATACCAATAATTACCCACCAGGCAATAAAGGTCGCCACGCTCATCGCCGTGGCTATTCCGTAACTAACATAGCCGCAACCATAATAAAATCCTACTTCCAAATCGAAATATTGCCCACAGACTTCGCACCGATCATGCATTTTCATAAACCCTTTCGAATAGGCATTGCTCTTTATAAACATATCGCCAATCCTGCATCGAGGGCATTTGCTTTGTAATAAATTTAAGATTCCCGGCTTTTCTTTATCACTGTGTTTACTCATTACAATTTCTTTTCTTATTGCAAAATTAAGAATTTAGCAAGAGTATCCCTGACATAAAAACTCACTAAATAAGAAACATGGGAATGAATAATCAGCCTTTTGATTCTGCTATTTTTCTTTATTTTTAACCCAATCTTATGTTCATAGGCAGCAAAACAGAGCTATAAAAAGATAGTACTTTTAAAATCAGGTAAAGCTATATTCTGTGCAAAAAATAAAATAAAAATTCAGGGTGTTTCTTTGTTTACTGTATATGGCGAATGATAATAATCATTATCAACCCTTTTAAAATTAATGATTAAAGTTGCACCACTTTATACTTTACAAAATCTTTATTATTATTATCTGTTTCAGTATATGCAACCAAAGCCGCATTTTTATTGATACTTTTTATGGTTGGAAAAGTTGCGTTACCTGATTCAGAGGTAATATAATCTTTAACCGGATCTTTCCCTTCCGCATTTCTTATTTCTATTCCAATCCGTGAAGAAGAAACATGGTTTTTGACAAATATTTCATTCCAAACAATCGCCAGGCCTTTATTATTAATAGAAACGATCTGACAATGTTTTGATGTGATTCCACTTACCATTTTTCGTGAAGAAAAAGATTTGCCATTATTGTCAGAATTACAATAATACACGCCTCCGTCTTTACCTCCGGTAAACCAGGTAAATTGAATACCATCCTTATTTTCAGTCATCGCAGGGCCAGTATGAGGGCAACCAAAAACTACCCAGTTGTCGTTGCTTATTCTATCCGGTGTAGAAAAGGTTTTACCATTATCAGTAGAAACAATATGCTCCATATCGCGAATACTATCTTGTATTATCCCGCGGTAAAGCATATGAATATTTTTTTCATTGTCTACAAATAAATCAGTCCTGCAGCAAGGGCAACAAGGTTCTGTAATCAGCTTTTCATTCTGAAATCCGCTGCTATCTTTTGTTTCTGCAAAATACAATGCGGAACCATCATTCATCGTTTTCTTTCTGTTGTCAAGCCAAATAATAGCGGCTTCACCATTAGGTAAAATTGCTAAATCAAAATACCGCTGATCAAATCCTGCAGTGTCGTTTACCAGTTTTATAGCTTTAGTCCAGTCCGAACCATTATCAAATGATTTCGAATAATACACTTCATCGGAGTACGCATTTTTAGGGTTTGGATTTGCAGAAGCCCACGCAGCAATGATTTCGCCAGAAAGTTTAAAAATTATTTTAGGCATATTTTCTCCGTGAGGATGAATGTTGGTGCTCCCCGGAATTACAATCGCTTTTCCAAAAGTTTTCCCTTCATCTTTTGAGACCGAATAGCAATATTCAGAAGTAGTGGAATCAATTTTCCTTATCCAGCTAAGAACTATATTCCCTTTGTTATCATTTGTAAGAAAAGGGCATGACCCTTCAGAAGTGTCTATCTGCAAAGCATTGGAAGCAGTGATATTTATTTTCGTATCTCCGTTTGTGCAGGATGCAAGAATAAAAGCGGTACAGATAAAAGGTAAAAAAAATATTTTTTTCATGATAGGTATTTTTAAAAGTGATAAGCGGCTCCAATAGTGGCAGTTGAAAGTTGCCCAGGGCGATAAGAAGTTCCATAACTACTTTTCTCAACAGTAACCGCGTAATTTTTATTTGTGATATTGATCCAGTTAATAAATGTTTCAAAATGTTTGAATTCGTAACCTGTGCGGGCATTGAAAACGGTAAAGCCATTGTACCTGGAAGTATTTTGTGGATCGGTAAAATAAGAGCCCAGGCTTTCGCATTCCAACCCGATTCTAAAACCTTTTAAATATTGTGGCTTATAAGCCACTTCCCCATTCAGGATATATTTCGGTGACTGAGGCATTTTATTTCCCGAATAACTTTTTCCATTTTCAACATAATCAACATATTCATGCTTTGCAACGGTGCCGCCTACACGAAAATTAATCTCTTTCACCGGCGCGTATTTGATATTCATTTCAATTCCTTTATGGCTTGTTGCCCCCGCATTTTCATTAATATAACTGCCATCGTATAATCTTGTGCTCACGATTTCATTTTTACCATTTAAATGATACAGCGATATTTCCAGAGATCCTTTACTGTTGTCAAAAGCAAGCCAGCCGCCTACTTCATAGTTTTTATAAGTTGAAGGCTGTAAAGTTGGAACCTGTACGCCTGTGTATAAATCACTGATATCGGGCGGAGAGAAACCAACACTATAATTCGCATACACACCTGTGTTATTTCCAAAATCATATGTAAATCCGAGCTTCGGGGTGAAATGATCAAAATGGTTGTTAGCATCGGGTGCACCGCTATAAGCGCCTGGTGCCAAATGATTATTAAAATTATAATCAAGGCGGTCATAACGCGCTGCAAGAACGACTCTAAACCCGGCAACCGGATTATATTCTATCTGTGTATAAAGTGCTGTATTTAACAGGTCAACATTGTAATCTGTCAGAGCGCTGTCGGTTGGCTGGTATTTGTCATATACACCGTCAGCAGTTTTATCAATGTTAATCAATTGAGCCAGGTAAGTAGCCGGGCTAAGATCAGCGCTGGCACCTGTTATCCATTTTGTGTGAATCGAATTTATTTTAACGCTGTGCTGAACCAGTGCACCATAACTATTAAATCCATCCACATTGATTTGCCCTGTTGCTTTTAAAGGATTCTCTAAATTGTCTGCAATCGAATAAAAAGGATTTTGCCCTATCGCAGAATGGTGATAGAAAAGCGTAAAATTAGTTCGGTTATTTTCATTCCATTCTTTTGAAAGAGTACTTCTGAGCCTGAATGCGTATACTTTTCTGTAAGTAAACCGGTAAAAGTTCAGGTAATCTTCATTGTAAAAATGGGCACTGTCCAACCCACCTTTCTGGTCAGTATTGTAGTTGATGTAATCCGCAACTGTCACCAGTTTTACCTTGTCATTAAAGATGTAATCTGCTCTTAAGGTAAGCGCTGTTTTATGAAAATCATTATGCTCTTCTATATTTTGATTTTGATCAGCATAATATCCGCCAAAGTAGATGCCTAATTTTTTATAGGTATTACTAATACTAAAGTCAGTACGCTTGTAACCACGTGTTCCTCCTTCTGCCTGGATCTTTCCTGAAAGAAAAGGAGAAGGCGATTCCGTAATAAAATTTAAAGCACCACCAATGGCATCACTTCCATATAAAGAAGAGGCAGGCCCTTTTATCACTTCTATCCTCTGCAAAGAAGCCTGGTTAATTTCAATCAACGCGTTGTGATTAAAATCACCTACAGTTCTGATTGGGATACCGTCTTCGAGGTACAAAAAAAGGCTGTTATAGCCCAATGGCTGCCGGACCGACATGCTGTGTTGCTCATTTCCCAAATCAACCATAAATACGCCAGGCACTTTATTTACCAACATATCAAGCCTTGTGGCTTTGGTTTCATTTATCTGACTTTTTGAAATAACATCAATAGCAACAGGAACTTCGAACCTTTTTTGCATTTCCCTATTTCCTGAAACAATTATTTCATTCAAATTAGCAAAAGAGGGCAAAAGGGAAATCACGCCTTTTTGTTGGTTTACTGTACTAATGACAGAAGAATAACCAACAGAGGAAACGCGTACGCTATCACTTCCCTCAGGTAAAGTAAAATCACCGTTTATGTCTGCAACTCTGTGTAAGTTGTATTTTAAATCCGTTATTGTTGCACCTTGTAAAGACTGGTGCGTATCAGAATCCACTACTTTTCCCGTTATTTTAGTTTGGCCAAAAGCCACGCCTAATGCCATCAATAGCATAACGGTTAAGCCTAAATGCTTATTCATCGTTAAAACAATTTAAAGTAAAGAATATTTAATCCTGCTGATAGGATCATACAATAATTATAGTAAAATAATTATGCAGTCGGAGGATGAAATATGGAGGTTGAGAAAGAGGAAACAAGGTTCTCTTCCTTAATAATATATTGGCGTTTTAAAATAATACTAAAGGTGTTTTTCAACAGAGAAGTTTCAGGAAGAAAAAAAAGTTGTACATCCATCCTTTCTGTTTTCGAGGTTGGAGAATTATCTTTCTTTTCCTGTTCAGTTATTTTTTTAGAGAGGTAGCATTTACCATTACAGTGCATCATTGGCTTCTCACGGTTCACGCACAGATTTTTAGCAATGTAAGATTGGTTTAAATAAAAATCAGCCTTAATAAAATAGGTACTAAAAGCCTGTACAAAAATGATTGAAGTTAAAAATATGGTAGCTAAAATTTTCAATTAATCCTTAATAAAAAAATTCCTTTAATGAGCACAAAGGTAAATCAGAAAAAATAAGGAGGCAATTTTATAAATATGATTGTGATCAGTATATCGTATGATTAAAGATAATTTGAACAAAAAATTAAACCGGCTCTCCTATTTTTTTAACCAGCTTTAAGGCAAAATCCAATTGCTCTTTTTCTGTAAGATTGGTATTGTCCAATTCAATAGCATCGGCTGCTTTGCGCAGTGGGCTTACTTTACGGTTAGAATCAATATAATCACGCATAGCAATATTTGATTTTATTTCATCCAAAGTGATATTGGGGTTTTTATCAAACATTTCAGCATACCTTCTTTCCACTCTTACCGCTTCATCAGCCACCATAAAAATTTTTATTTCCGCATCGGGGAAAACCGTTGTGCCAATATCACGCCCATCCATTACAATTCCTTTATTCTTCCCGATCTTTTGTTGAGCAGCCACAGCAAAATCCCTTACCTCTTTTAAAGCCGCTACTTCACTTACTTTTTCAGCAATAATTAAATCGCGGATAATGAATTCGACATTTTCCCCGTTTAAATAAATCTCCGTATTACGGGAATGCCGGTTTGGTAAAAATTCAAGAGAAATATTTTTTAACGCATTTTGTATTTCTCTTACATTGGCCCAATCTACATTGTTGCGCAAAAAATACAATGTGATTGCGCGGTACATTGCGCCGCTATCAATATAAGCATAGTTTAGTTTTTGGGCCAACTGCTTTGCCAGCGTGCTTTTTCCACAAGAGGAAAATCCATCAATCGTTATAATTATTTTAGGAAGCATCTATACAAAAATCCAACAAAAAAAAGAAAAAAAAAAATTACATTTAAAAAAAAATGCCAGCATTACAGCTGGCATTTTTAATTTGTTATTTGCTATCAATTACTATACTTCAGATTTTTTTTTATGCACAGGAATTGTTTTTACTTCAAAGATAACTTTTGAATTTTCTTTATCCAATGACGCAATCAAACCATCCCCGCTTTTTACATGCATATTCAAAATCTCCTCTGCCAGAGGGTCTTCAAGGTATTTCTGAATAGCCCTGTGAAGGGGCCTTGCACCGAATTGTGAATCATACCCTTTCTCTGATATAAATTTCTTGGCTTCTTCTGATAGTTCTAATTTCAATCCAAGGTTATCTAATCTCTTAGTGACCCCTTTCATCAAAATGTCAATGATTTCAAAGATATTTTCTTCTGTAAGGGAATTGAAAATTACCACATCATCTATCCTGTTTAAAAACTCAGGGCTGAACGTACGTTTTAATGCTTTTTCAATTACAGCTTTGCTGTTTTCTTCCGCATTTTGAATTCTTGATGCGGTAGTAAAACCAACACCCGCTCCAAAATCTTTCAACTGCCTGGCACCAATATTAGATGTCATGATGATCATGGTATTCTTAAAATCAATTTTTCTTCCCAGGCCGTCAGTAAGAATCCCATCGTCTAAAACCTGGAGAAGAATATTGTAAATGTCCGGATGTGCTTTTTCAATTTCATCCAAAAGAATTACTGAGTAAGGTTTACGCCTAACCTTTTCCGTTAGTTGCCCACCTTCTTCATAACCAACATATCCCGGAGGCGCTCCTATCAATCTTGATACAGTGAATTTTTCCATGTACTCACTCATATCAATGCGAATTAGCGCATCATCACTATCGAACATATACCTGGCTAAAGCTCTCGCCATTTCTGTTTTACCAACACCTGTCGGCCCGAGGAAAATAAATGTTCCAATTGGCTTTTTCGGATCCTTCAAACCAACTCTGTTCCTTTGAATAGCCTTTACTACTTTGCTTATCGCTTCAGTTTGCCCAACAACAGCGCCTGCCAAATCATCACCCATTTTGCGAAGCTTATCGGTTTCTTCCTGTACCATTCTTTTTACAGGTATTCCTGTCATCATGCTCACCACTTCTGCAATTGCTTCTTCATTTATCGGGTATCTTTTATTTTTGCTCTCTTCTTCCCAATCTGATTTTGCTTTTTCGAGCTGTTCCTGCAAATGCTTTTCAGTATCGCGAAGAGAAGCGGCTTCTTCGAAGCGCTGGCTCTTTACCACTTTGTTTTTTTCGTGTTTTATTTCATCAATCTTTTTTTCCAGTTCGATCACTTCCTGTGGCACGTTGATATTTTTTAAATGGACACGGGCACCTACTTCATCCAATACATCAATCGCTTTATCGGGAAGTAAACGATCAGTCATATACCTGTCGCTCAATTTTACACACGCATCTATCGCTTCATCATCATAAATAACATTGTGATAATCTTCGTATTTGCTTTTGATATTTTTCAGAATCTCGATTGTTTCATCTACACTTGGCTGATCAACCATTACTTTTTGGAAACGACGGTCTAAAGCGCCATCTTTTTCAATATACATTCTATACTCATCTAATGTAGAAGCGCCAATACATTGAAGTTCGCCACGCGCCAAAGCCGGCTTGAAAATATTAGAAGCATCGAGTGAACCACTTGCTCCGCCAGCGCCAACGATGGTATGAATCTCATCAATAAATAAGATTACATCCCGATTTTTTTCCAACTCGTTCATTATCGCTTTCATTCTTTCTTCAAACTGGCCGCGGTATTTTGTGCCAGCTACCAAAGCAGCCAAATCAAGCGAAACCACCCTTTTATCAAATAAAACACGGCTCACTTTTCTTTGAATAATTCTCAAAGCAAGGCCTTCAACAATCGCTGTTTTACCAACGCCGGGTTCACCGATTAAAATCGGGTTATTTTTCTTACGGCGGCTAAGAATTTGAGAAACACGCTCAATTTCTGTTTCACGGCCTACAATCGGATCAAGGCTTCCCATTTCTGCAAGCCTGGTAATATCCCTTCCAAAATTATCCAATACCGGAGTCTTGGTTTTGGTTTGAGTGGATGAACTTTTTGATGAACGTTGTTGCGACGAATAAGACTTTCTTTCTTCTTCAAAATCTTCATTTTCTTCATCCTGGAAATCCGCTTTAGGATCTGTTTTTACATATCCCAACTCGCTCTTGAACATATCATAATCCACGTCAAACTGGTTTAAAATCTGCGTAGCGATATTTTCTTTATTCTTCAAAATAGATAACATCAGGTGTTCGCTTTCCACTAATGGGCTTTTATTGGTTTTAGCCTCCAGAACTGTGATCCTTATTACTTTTTCAGCCTGTTTGGTAAGTGGAAGAGAATTGATGTTGGCAATATTTTTACCTGTTTTGTCTTTTACGGCGAGTTCGATTTCTTTACGTAATTCATAAAGGTCTACATTAAGCGCTTTCAGGATTTTCATCGCAGTGTTTTCGCCATCCCTTATAAGCCCAAGAACCAAATGTTCTGTGCCTATAAAGTCATTTCCCAACCGCAAAGCTTCTTCGCGGCTGTAAGAAATAATTTCTTTTACTTGTGTCGAAAAATTGTTGTCCATTTATAAACAATTTAATTTAATATTTTTCAATAATGTTAAGCCTGTACAATAATAATAAATAAATTCTATTAAATAACGTTTAAAAGAGCCGTAAGTTGTTAAAAAGGAAGAGGAAAAATTAAAATTGATAAAAGTGATTTGAAAATATATTTAAACGATTATAGTTTATCCTTTTAAAATTAGGAGGATTTTTGATTACAATTTTTTAAGTTCAAACCTTTATTAAAAAAAAGAATTCTCTTATTTTCCTTTTATATCTTTGAGACATCTTTTTGCATTCTTCTTTTAAACCGTAAATATGAAAGTCAAAATTGATACCAAAGAAAAAATGCACGTCATTACGATTGATGAGGAGAAATTGCCTGCTAATATGACAGAAGAAATAGAAAAAATTTTATTAAAATACCTTCAAGATCCGATTCCGAATGTAATTGTGGATTTTAAAAAGGTGAATGAAACAGAACTGCCTGCTGCCAAAACGCTCGCTTTGGTTCAACAAAGATTTTACGAAGAAAACCACTCAATGGTATTTTGTAACCTCAAACCCGGGTTGTCAAATTTTTTAGACAAAAATGGCCTGTTGGAAATATTGAATGTAACACCCACGGAAAGCGAAGCATGGGATATTGTTCAAATGGAAGAAATAGAAAGGGAATACCTTTGAAAATTGATTATTGATTATTGATTATTGATTATTGATTATTGATTATTTAATTATTGAATTATTGTACCGTTTAAAAAGTACCCCAACAGAAAAACAAAACTAAGTGATTGCTGTAACCATTTTAGGAAACAATTCTGCAGTTCCTGCACACAACAGGCACCCAACCGCGCAAATATTACAAACGGCCGAACAGGCTGTCCTCATTGATTGTGGCGAAGGAACTCAGATGCAAATGAAATTGTATAAAATTAAAAAAAACCGGATCAATCATATTTTTATTTCGCACTTGCATGGCGATCATTATTTTGGATTGATTGGTTTGCTCAACAGCCTTGCATTAAATAACAGGCTGCAAGGGCTTCATATTTATGCTCCAGAAAAATTAAAGCAAATTATAGAAATTCAAATGGATGTATCAGGTGCAGGATTTCCTTTCAGGCTTTATTTTCATAAAATTGAAAAGGAAGGAATTTTGTTTGAAGATAAAAAATTAAAGGTTGAATGTTTTGAAGTTAACCACCGCATTGAATGCTGGGGTTTTCTTTTCAGGGAAAAGAAAAATAAAAGAAAAATTATAACCAGCCAGGTCAAAAAATTTAAAGTACCTAAATCGTTTTATGCAAACCTTCAACATGGCGAAGATTTTATTAATGAAAATAAAGAACTGATCAGGAATGAAATTTTAACCACTGAAGTAGAACCGGCAAAATCTTACGCATACTGTGCCGACACTGCATTTTATGAGCCAATAGCCGAAAAAATAAAAGGGGTTGACCTCGTTTATCATGAAAGCACTTATTTAGATGAATTTTCAAAAAAAGCCGGGGAAAGGTTTCATTCTACTTCCAAACAAGCAGCGCAAATTGCTAAAAAAGCAGGCGCAAAAAGATTATTACTCGGGCATTTTTCTTCTATGTACGATTCACTTGAGGAATTTAAAAAAGAAGCCTGCGAGGTTTTTGAAAACAGTGAAATCGCGGAAGAAGGCGTTTGCTACCTTGCCTGAACTGCTGGCACAGTAAAAGAAGAAATAACCAGGATTCTTATTTTGTACAATCAAAAAAACCTAAGAAATAGAATCAAGAAAATCTTTCACTTTTTGTTTGTTTGTTGTTGACAAAGAAACTAACGGAAGCCGTAAAACGTTTTCTATTAAATTCAATTCTGATAAAAAAGCTTTAATGCCAGCAGGATTATTTTCTATAAATAAAAGGTCATAAGCCGGCAATAGTTTATAATGAAGTTTCTGCGCTTTTTCAAAATCATTTTTTAAACACAGGCGAATCATTTCACTAAAATCTTTCGGGAAAGAATTAGCAATAACGCTTATCACTCCTTTAGAGCCACAAGCAACCAGCGGAAGGGAAATATGATCGTCGCCACTCACAAATAAAAAGCCATCCGGCATATTTTTCAAAATGTGCATGCATTGTACCATATTACCACTTGCCTCTTTTATTCCTTTTATATTTTCACATTCATTAGCGAGGCGCAAAGTAGTTTCCGCAGAAATATTGCTTCCGGTGCGCCCTGGTACGTTGTATAAAATAACCGGCAACGGCGAAGCTTCGGATATGGCTTTGTAATGTTGAAAAATTCCTTCCTGCGAAGGCTTGTTATAGTTGGGGCTTGAGCTTAAAATCGCCGTAATATTTTCCAGGTTAAAATCTGAAAAATGATCAATTACTTCTTTGGTATTGTTTCCACCATTACCCAAAACCAAAGGCACGCGGTTAGCTATTTTTTTGACAGTAAAATCTACAATTTCAGATTGTTCCTTTATTGAAAGAGTCGGCGTTTCCCCGGTTGTACCAAGGGATACAATGTATTCCACGCCATTATCAATTATAAAATCAATCAATTTTGCGAGCGAATCAAAATCTACTTCGCCGCCTTTTTTGAAAGGAGTTATTATCGCGACTCCTGTGCCTGTAAGTTTATCTATTAAAGACATTGAGAAAAAATTTATAGTTCATGTTTCATGTTTCAACAATTAACAATTAATAATTACTCACTCATCCCAGAATCCCATTTTATTAAATTTTTCAATCCGCTGATCAATCCTTTCCTGCGGATCTATTTTTTTCAATCCTTCAATAATGGGTTTGATATAGGCTTTTAAATTGGCAGCCGCCTCGTCATAGTTCCAGTGCGCGCCACCAAGTGGTTCACGGATAACTCCATCCACCAAATTAAATTTAAGCATATCGTCTGAAGTAAGCTTAAGTTGCTCCGCTGCTATTTCTTTTTGTGCCCAACTACGCCAAAGAATCGAACTACAATTTTCCGGAGAAATAACAGTATACCACGAATTTTCCAGCATCAATACTTTATCGCCCACTCCAATTCCCAAAGCTCCACCGCTTGCGCCTTCGCCAATGACCACGCAAACAACAGGCACTTTTAACCGAATCATTTCATAAATATTTCGTGCGATGGCTTCTCCCTGGCCGCGTTCTTCCGCTTCAAGCCCCGGATAAGCTCCCGGAGTATCAATTAAAGTAATGATAGGTTTATTAAATTTTTCTGCAAGCTTCATCAGGCGTAATGCTTTTCGATAACCTTCAGGATTGGCCATTCCAAAATTACGCATCTGGCGCATCTTTGTGTTCGTGCCTTTTTGCTGCCCGATTACCATAATAGTTTCGCCGTCTAATTGCGCAAAACCTCCAACCATTGCTTTATCATCTTTTACGTTCCTGTCGCCGTGCAATTCCAGGAAATTAGTGAACATTTTTAAAATATATTCCAAGGTATAAGGCCTGTCCGGATGGCGGCTTAGCTGCACTTTTTGCCAGGGAGTAAGGTGTTCCGTTATTTCTTTTCGTTTCTGAAGAATATTTTCTTCCAATTCATGAATAATTGCTTTATAATCTTCTTTACCTGTCTTTGAAGCGAGTTTTTGATTCTCTTCAATTTGTTCGTAAAGCTCTTTTATGGGTTGCTCGAAATCGAGAAATTGCCTTGTTTGCGCTGCCATTGTATGTAAAAAAGTTTTTAAAATGAATAACCTTAAATCCCGTTTACTTTTTTTTGGGCGATAAAGTTAAGGTGTCCAAATTAAATGAGAGGTAAAAACGTTTTTTTGCTACTATATAATTTAGGAAAACAGAAATCCTTATTATTTATTGGTTTACTATAAAACTTCCGCTGAGTGATAAGAATAATATTGAAATTAAAACCTGATCCTCCAATTAGTATCTGGATTTTGGCTAAAAGCCAATACAGCCTGTATTTTTACGGTATGATTATCCTGGTCAATAGTGTAGTGAACAGCATAGGGAAATTTTTTAACTACAGCAAAACGTACATCATCATATCTAAAGGAATTGTAAGTAGGGTTGAGTTTGGTGGTTTTAATAGCTTCAAGAATATTTTGTTTGAATCGGTTGCCAAGCCCATCGGAGAGTTTGTTATAATAATCAACGGCTTGTTTAATTTCCTCTAATGCTTCAGGAACGTATTTGACAGTAAATCGAGGCATTACATCGCATTAATTACTTTTAAAGCAACATTTTCGTTTATAAGTAATTCAGGATTTTTATTGTATTTTTTTATCCGTTCCTTAACCAGTTTTTTATGTTCTTCAGGAATATTATCGGTGTATTGTTCACGTTCCAATAAATGAATTAATTCTATCTTATATTTTGCAGATAATTGTTGAGCAAGGTTAAACACTTGTTCAGGGCTAATTGGCAGAGCTATGTTTGTAGTATCAGGCATAAGTAATAGTACACAAAACTAACTTATCAAACTAATTTTTCCAAGAATCCGTTTCCTTCTTTTGAATTTTTTATCAAAGCCAGCTACTAAAAAATCATTTTTATTTTGTAGCCAAATAATTATAATCTGCAAGCAGGGTTTCTAAAAAATTAATGGAATACATATTGGTAGTTATGTGTAAAACTTCCTGAACTTTTGTTGCAAGCCGGTCACAGGTTTGCGTGTTGTATTCTTTATGATAAAGGCTTATCACATTTTTAATCGTATTGATATCGCGGTCAGAAAGTTTTAAAACTTCGGGATAAGTAACCGCGTAATTTTTATCAATAATATCCAGGAAAACGGTGTCATTTACTGAAAAAGGGGATTCGGTATTTATCACTACCGTGTTGGCTGCAATATCGCCAATCCTTTGATTTTTTTTACTTACCGCAATAAAAATCAAAACAACCAATCCCCAAAAACCCGTCACTATAATATAGGCAAAAATATTTTGAAGGCTAAAAAATGTATAACCAAAAAAGAACGGCCATTCAAAAACTTTAAAAATCCAGCGAATGGTATATTGGCTAAGGGAAGGCTCACCGCCATCGAGGCTGATAACCCGGATATTAAATAATTTTTTGCCAACGGTTTGCCCGTGCATGGCTACTTCGCACACCAAAGAATAAAATAACATAGGAATAGAAATCGTAAGAATATCAAGCCCAATATGGCTTTTTATCATTTGAGTATCCGTAAGGTTAAAACCTCCATAATAAAAATATTTCATGCTGATGAAAAATAAAAGCAGAATAGTAAAGTCAACGAGGTAAGCAAAAAGCCTTTTATAGGCTTCAGCTATTTCAAATTCGAGGCCGATATTAAAAGGAGTTTCTATTTGAATCAGGGCCATGAAAAGCAATTTATTATTTTAATGTAAAAAATTAGCGTTTTATTTTTTTAATGATTAATTTGAATCATTTTTAAGTAAGCTATTTTAAGCTGCCGTTTTAGAACAATATAATCGTCAGAAAGTAAACGCTTCTTTTAAATTTTATTTTATGCGCGAAGCACGCTTTATAAAAAAAAACGTGGATAAATGGAATAAGTACCAGCACGAAGAGACAAAAGACCCTGATGAAATGGCTGGCCGTTTTATTACTTTATTAGACGACCTTTCCTATGCGAAAACTTTTTACCCAAAAAGTAAAGTAACCCGCTGGATCAATGGCATTGCCGCTTCTATTTATCAAAGTATTTTTCAGAATAAAAAACAAAATTTTTCCATTTTAATACGCTTTTGGAAATACGATTTGCCACTGCTTTTTAGAAAATACCACAAAGTTTTCCTATTCACTTTTCTTTTATTTCTTTCTTTTGTTTTTATAGGTGTCGTTTCTTCTACCACCGACCCGGATTATGCGCGGCAATATTTTAATCATCATGTTCAACAAGGGTATTATGATCAAACGATTGCTTCTATCCAAAAGGGTGACCCTTTTAATGTTTACAAAGATGACAACCCTTTTTCAATGTTTGTCACAATTGCTTATAATAATATCAGCGTCGCTTTTAAAACCGTGGTCTTCGGGGTGCTGTTCGGAATAGGAACCATATTATTTATGTGGAGCAACGGTCTCATGTTGGGTTGTTTTCAATATATATTTTTTTCGCAGGGATTAGGATGGCAGTCAGTTTTGGTAATCTGGATTCATGGAACGATTGAGATTTCTTCGATAGTAATCGCCAGCTGTGCAGGAATTATTTTAGGAACGGGGTGGCTTTTCCCCGGAACTTATTCGCGAAAACAATCTTTTTTACGTGGAGTGAAAGATGCTGTAAAAATTTGTATTAGCCTGATACCTTTTTTTATAATTGCCGCATTTTTTGAAAGCTATGTTACCCATTTGATGAGTAATACATTTGAAAAAAATTCTGTTGATATTGGCTTGCCTGTTCCTATAAGCATCATAATTCTCGCAGGTTCACTGATGCTTATTTTGTGGTATTTTGTTTTGTATCCGATTCGTTTACACAATTCCGGCTTCACATTAAAAGACGGGAAAATATTAAAGGATGGCGCAACCTATGAAATATAAATCAATGAAATTTGTTTGTTTACTGTTAATATGGATGACTTATTCATCTAACGGTTATGCACAAACGAATGATTCTTTAAACGTTCCTGATGGAGTCCAGCTGCAGGAATTACAAAAAAATAATGCTGACAATAATGAAACCGATACCTCCTTACAAAGAAGTTATGTAAAAGACAATCACGAAATTCTAAAATGGAAAAAAAGCAGGGAGTTTGCTTACATGCATTACATGGATAGCCTTTTAAGAAAACAAAAAGGCCTGAAAGTAGATACGGTTAGCATTGATGAAAAAAGTGGAAAGATTAACCGGTCTGTTCATCGGCAAAATCATCCTTCTGCATTGAATAACATTTTTAACAGCTTTCCGTTCCAATTATTTTTTTGGGCATTGGCTGTAATTTTTATTGTTTTCGTTTCATACAAAATCTTTTTTAAAAATGGTATTTTTTCACAAAGGGCAAAAACTGAAAAGGAAAGAGATGAATCCTTTTTACCGGAATTAAATGACGTTTCTGAATATGACTTTTTGATTACCGGTGCGGAAAATAAAAAAGACTTTAATCTTGCTACCAGGTTTTTATTTTTAAAAACGCTGAAAAGCCTGTCTGACAAAGGATTCATTCAATTTACTGCCGACAAAACGAATAAAGAATACCTGAAAGAAATGGAGAAGCATAATTATTTCAAAGAATTTCAGCAACTTACCCGCAGCTATGAATATTCGTGGTACGGAAAATTCCTGTTGCAACAAGAATATTATCAAAAATTAAAAGAGGAATTTGAATTATTTAATAAAAAAGTCTAAAGTAAAATTTGAAAATATTTTTAAAATATAGTTTCTTTTTCTGGATCTTGTTTACCGGATTTTGCAGTTGCCGTCAAAATGAAAAACAGATTCCTCCTTTAACGGAAAGTTACCGGAAGAGTGACAAACTTCCGTTTGGTTCTTTTATTGCTTATAAAGGCTTCCAGTCAGAGTTTCACGATTATTGGATTAATGTTGCCGAAAGGCCATTTACAGAAACATGGGATGATCTAAAAAATGATTCAGCAAGCAATTATTCGCTTTATTTTTTGGTTACCAAAAACCTTTTGCTTTCAACTGATGAGGTGAATGCCATGGTTGAATATGTAAAAGCTGGAAATGACCTTTTTATATCTGCAGATTATATGGATGAAAAATTGATGAAAGCTCTTTATTGTTCTACCAACAGAAAAGGTGAGATTGTTAGTGAAGTAAACGGAAATATGCAGAATACTTATGTGAGCATGTTTTATGGCAGCGATTTTAATACTTCAAAATATGGATACTATTATTTCCCGTTTCTAAGTTATTTCAACAGCTACGACCCTACAATAACAAGGGTTCTGGGGGTTAATGAATTAAACCTCCCCAATTATATTGTTATTTTTTCAGGCCGTGGAAGAATTTATTTACATCTTGCACCACGAATTTTCAGCAATTATTTTTTATTGACCAAAGACAATTATCATTACTTTGAAAACGTGACTGCTTATTTGCGCTTTAACCCCCAGTACCTTTATTGGGATGAATATTATAAAGAGTTTTCTTCTACTAAGAATAAAAATAGTTTAAGCCGGGGCGATCATTTTTCATCTTTAAATGTCATCAAACAAAACCCACCTTTACTTTGGGCTTTTTACATTGCACTGGCCGGGCTTTTATTATTTATCTTGTTTAACATTAAAAGAAAGCAAAGAATAATTGAAATTATAAAACCCAATAAAAATGCAACCGTGGCTTTTACCGAAACCATTGGCAGGCTTTACTTACAACAAAAAGACAACAGAAACATTTCTGAAAAAATGATTACCTATTTTTATGAATACCTGCGTAAAAAATATTTTATCAATACATCTGTTATCAATCCTGCTTTTATAAATTCGCTTTCCGGCAAAAGCGGCGTTCCTCAAAATGAAACACAGAATTTATTTAGGTTAATAAAAAATATCCAAAACCAGGAAGAGGTAAAGGATGAAGATTTGCTTATCCTTGATTTAAAAATTGAAAATTTTAAAAAAACAAAAACCGATGGAAGAAAATTTGTATGAGCAACGAACTGACATCAACAAACTCAACGATGCAGTTATTAATATCAGGAATGAAATAAGTAAAGTCATTGTGGGCCAGCATAAGATGGTTGACTTGCTGCTGATTGCGTTATTATGTGATGGGCATGTTTTGATAGAAGGCGTACCTGGCGTGGCAAAAACGCTAACTGCAAAATTACTTGCGAAGATCATTGACACCAATTTTTCCCGAATACAATTCACGCCGGATTTGATGCCGAGTGATGTTTTAGGAACATCTGTTTTTAATCCTAAAGAAGCAGAATTTGAATTTAAACGCGGCCCTATATTTAGTAATATTATTTTGATAGATGAGATAAACCGAGCTCCGGCAAAAACGCAATCTGCTTTGTTTGAAGTGATGGAAGAACGGCAGGTAACTATTGATGGAATCACTCATTTTATGGACTTCCCTTTTTTAGTAATTGCCACACAAAACCCAATAGAACAGGAAGGCACCTATCGCCTTCCCGAAGCTCAACTAGATAGGTTTTTATTCAAGATAATTATCAATTACCCAACTATTGAAGAAGAAATAAATATTTTATTGAATCAACAATCTGTGCCTCAAAATTCATTGTTGGAAAATGTTCAGAAAATCGTTTCGTCAGCCCAGGTTTCCGAATACCGGAATATAACCAACGAGGTAATTATTGATCCAAAATTAGTTGAGTTTATTGCAAAGATTGTTAATGAAACCAGGAATAATTCTTCTTTATATTTAGGAGCTTCCCCACGCGCCTCGCTGGCAATTTTAAGGTCAGCAAAAGCAAATGCAGCGATCATGGGAAGGGATTTTGTGAAGCCTGAGGATATTATTGAAATGGCTATCCCTGTTATCAGGCACCGTATTATTTTAACTCCGGAAAAAGAAATGGAAGGTATTACAGCAGATGAATTGATCAATGAAATAATTTCTAAAATTGAGGTGCCACGGTAATTATACATATAATATTTTAACCATCGTGTCTTGAAAATTATAAAAAAATATTTTTTCGATCTCTTTCTCAAACAGCGGTTTTTTATCGTGCTGGCTGCAATGATTGCACTTTTTATTATTGCATTTTATATCAAATTTTTACTGCCAGTTTCAATAACTATTTTTTTTGTTGTTGTTCTTTTTTGCCTGGTAGATTATTCACTTTTATTCTTTACCAAAAAATCCCCTTCGGCTCTCAGAATTGCTCCGCACAGGTTGAGTAATGGAGATGAAAATAAAATTGAATTATCTGTAAAAAATGATTTCAATTTTCCGGTCCACATAGATATAATTGATGAATTACCAGCACAATTTCAAATGAGGGAATGGAAAAGAAAAATGAGTTTAAAACCACGGCAACAAAAAAAAATATTTTGGAAAATAAAACCCCTGGAAAGAGGAGAATATCATTTTGGCAACATCCATCTATTTGTTTCTACCCCGTTAAAACTCATTAGCCGCAGATTTACAACTCAGGCCTCTATAACGGTTCCGGTTTATCCGGCTTTCTTGCAATTACATAATTATGAATTATTTTCCGGCACTGTGCTAAACAGCGAATCCGGAAACCAAAGGATGCGCAAGATCGGGCAGAGCATGGAGTTTGAGCAAATAAAAGAATATGTTTCAGGAGATGATATACGCAGCTTAAACTGGAAGGCTTCTGCAAGAAAAGGCGGTTTGATGGCAAATAGTTTTATGGAAGAAAGGTCGCAGCAGGTATATTGTATTATCGATAAGGGAAGGCTGATGAAAATGCCATTTAATGGAATGACACTTTTGGATTATGCTATAAATAGTTGCTTAATTTTAAGTAACATTTGTTTAAGAAAACAGGATAAAGTTGGATTGATCACTTTTTCAAATGAACCCGGAACTGTTTTGGCTGCTGACCGCAAATCTTCACAGTTGGAAAATATTTTGCAATTATTATACAAACAAAAAACTGATTTTTTAGAAAGCGATTTTGAAATGCTTTATTTACAAATGAGAAGTAAAATAAAACACCGCAGCCTGCTGATTTTATTTACTAATTTTGAATCACTTTCGGGATTAAACAGGCAGATAGATTATTTGCGTTCGCTGGCGCGTAATCATTTATTGCTGGTTATATTTTTTGAAAATTCCGAATTGGATGAACTGCAGTATTCGCATGCAAAAAATGTGGAAGAGGTTTACATAAAAACAATTGCTGAAAAGTTTGCTTTTGAAAAAAGGATTATTGCAAAAGAACTTTCCAAATATGGAATTCTTTCCATTCTATCTTCTCCAAAAAACCTTACTGTAAATGCAATTAATAAATATTTAGAATTAAAAGTGCGGCAGGCAATTTGAAACAGCGGTCAGTGCCGAAGGCCGGTACCGCGTTAATAGAAGTAAAGTATCTTTGTTTTTAAAATGATAATCTTACTTTTTTCGTGATGTTGTGAAAACTATCCGTGGCCTGATGCCAGGCATACCGGCCGCTAAGCAACGGACATCATCACGACTATCAATCTAGCAATTTACAATGACAGAAAATACATTTGAAGAAGGAAAGGTTTTGTTAATTGACAAACCATTGGAATGGACTTCTTTTGATGTCGTCAGAAAAATAAAAAACCTTATTAAAATAAAAAAAGTGGGCCACGCCGGAACTTTGGATCCATTGGCTACAGGTCTTTTGATAGTATGTACCGGAAAATTTACTAAAAAGATAAACGAGTATATGTCGCAGGAAAAGGAATACACCGGAGCAATAACTTTGGGCGCGGTAACTCCAACTTACGACCTTGAAAGTGAACCTCAAAATCATAAACCATTTGCTACAATAACCAAAGGCCAAATTACAGAAGCAACCAAAAAATTCACTGGTGAAATTTTGCAAACTCCACCAATACATTCAGCTATAAAGCAAAATGGGAAACCAGTTTACCTGATGGCAAGAAAAGGCATTGATGTCGTTCTCGAACCACGAAAAATTACAATCAAAGAATTTGAAATTACGTCAGTTGAATTGCCTGTTGTTTCTTTTAAAGTGGTGTGTACTACCGGAACGTATATACGTAGTTTAGCGAATGATTTTGGCGCGGCGCTTGGTTGTGGTGGCTATCTCAGTAAACTTTGCCGAACAAGAATTGGAAATTTCAAAATTGAAGAGGCGATTGGTATAGATGAATTTACAAAATCATTCTCAAGAGAAAATAGGTGAATGATTTTAAAAAGAGCGGAAGACGGGACTCGAACCCGCTACCTACAGCTTGGGAAGCTGTCGCTCTACCAGGTGAGCTACTTCCGCTTTTCGCGGTGCAATATAAAAAATTTATCGGCTAATAAATAAAAACGAATTTTAAAATAGTTTTTGCTTAGCTCTTATTTTTAATAGTAAAGCAACAAAAAATAAGAATTCTTATTTCGATGGAATAAAACCATTCATATAAAAGGATAAAGATTTTATGCAATTATCTCCGTAAATTTATCATTCTATAAAACAAGGCATCTAAATACGTTCTTCTCACTTTTAAATTGCAATCTATGGCTGTATACACTTTAAACGTTAACAACAAAAATTATAAAATTGACGTAGACCCTCAAATGCCATTGCTTTGGGCAATACGCGATTTTGTTGGTTTAAAAGGAACCAAATTTGGTTGCGGAATTGCGCAATGTGGCGCTTGTACCGTTCACCTGGAAGGTACACCCATACGCTCTTGCAGCTTTCCTGCATCTGCAGCAGCAGGTAAAAAAATTACTACCATTGAAGGCATCTCTGAAAACGTAGGCGAAGCAGTACAAAAAGCCTGGATCGAAAAACAGGTGCCTCAATGCGGATATTGCCAATCGGGGCAAATAATGAGTGCAGTAGCGTTGCTTAAAAATAAACCTCATCCTACTGATGCGGATATTGACGCGGCAATGCAGGGAAACCTTTGCCGCTGCGGAACTTACCAACGCATTCGCAGCGCCATTCACCGTGCGGCAGAATTGGTATAAACAAAACTTATTTAATTTTTTAACTTCTCAATTCTCATCATGGAACAGTTATTATCAAAAATAAACCGCCGCCATTTTTTAAAAGTTTCAAGTATAACAAGCGCAGGTTTCATAATCGGGCTTTCATTAAAAGGCAATACCAGCTTGCTTTCTGTTGCCAAAGCCGGAGACATTGCACCTTATGGGTTAACGCCTTTTGTTATGATCGAAAAAGACGGAACCATTACTATATTTAATCCAAAGCCTGAAATGGGACAGGGAACTTTCCAATCTATTCCTTCACTTATTGCTGAAGAACTGGAAGTATCGCTTGATAAAATAAATATCAAACAAACCGGCGGCCAAAAAAGATTCGGAGGCGGGCAAGCAGCGGGCGGAAGCAGTTCGGTTAGGGGAAGTTATTTTGAATTAAGAAAAGTTGGTGCTTCTGCAAAAGAAATGCTAATCCTGGCTGCTGCTAATCAATGGAAAGTGCCAGCAGATGAATGTTATGCAGAGGATGCAAAAGTGTATCACAAGCCTTCCGGAAAAAGTATTGGTTATGGAGATTTAGCTGAAGGCGCTTCTTTATTAAAGATTCCTGAAAATCCGAAATTAAAAGACCCAAAAGATTTTAAATTATTAGGCAAAAATATTCAAAGGCCTGATATTCCACTAAAAGCTTCAGGCAAGGCTGTGTTTGGTATTGACGTAGAAGTTCCGGGAATGGTATTTGCTTCTGTGGCGCATTGCCCTGTTTTTGGAGCAAAGTTGGTAAGCTACGATGATTCAGCAACAAAAAAAATGAAAGGCGTAATTGGCGTAGAAAAATGCCAAAGGAAATTTGGGCCATACACCTATGATTGCATAGCCGTGATTGGTGAAAATTATTGGGCGACTTTGCAAGGCAGAAAAGGGCTAACTATTAATTGGGATTACCAGGGAAATGATAAATTCAATTCAAAAGATTACGCCCAATACCTGCATGATCTTTCAAAACAAGAAGGCGCAGTAGATAAAAATGAAGGCGATTTTGATAACGCATTTTCCGAAGCACCTTTGAAAGTGGAAGCTTTTTATGAAACACCGTTGGTTTCACATTCGCCACTGGAGCCGATGAATTGTTTGGCGAGTTGGACCGATGGCAATAAGCTTGAAATATGGGCGTCCACACAAGTTCCCGGAAGAATCATGGGTGAATTCACCAAAGAATATAACATTCCTGAAGAAAACCTCACCATACATACTATGTTTAGTGGTGGTGCCTTTGGAAGGCGCTTGTACACTGATTTCGTTGGCGAAGCGGTTCAACTTTCCAAACAAATTGGAAAGCCTGTAAAAGTAATCTGGACAAGGGAAGATGATACAGAGCAAGGCCCATTTCGGCCAATGACTTTTTCCGCTTTAAAAGGCGGCTTGTCTGCTGATGGAAAAGCCCTGGCATTTCAACATAAAGTGATTTCCCCGACTATCAGTTACAATAAAAATTACGACAAAACAAAAACCGACGGCACGATGACTGAGGGAATCAGTGAACAAAAATATGAATTCCCCAATATGAAGAATTTGTATGTGAATGCTGACTTCCATATTCCTGTTGCCGCGTGGCGTGCAGTTACAAGCACTACACTTGCGTTTGCGCATGAATGTTTTATTGATGAATTGGCTGCAAAAGCTAATAAAGATCCAATGGAATTCCGTTTGGGTTTGTTGACCAAAGATTCTGATACAAAAACGCTTTTACAAAAATTGAAAGAAGTTTCTAATTGGGAAAAACCTTTACCAAATGGCTGGGGGCGCGGCGTAGCACAATATGAATTTTTTGCTGGGCTTGCAGGTTATGTAATTGAAGTTTCTAAAAAAGGAAATGGGATTAATATTGAAAAAGTATATTCAGTGATTGATTTGGGAACCGTTGTAAACCCTGATATGGTAAAGGCGCAGGTAGAAGGCGCGGCGGTTATGGCTCTGACTGCAGCTACAAAAAGCGGAATTACTTTTCAAAATGGACAAACTGTTCAAAAGAATTTTAATACCAATCAGTTAATTAGGATTAATGAAATGCCATTTGTTGAAGTCCATATTTTGGCTAACGGCGGCCCAAAAATTAAAGGTGTGGGCGAACCGGGTTTGCCGCCTTTTGCACCGGCATTATGCAATGCCATTTATGCGGCTACCGGAAAACGGATTAGAAAATTACCTTTTGATATTAATAATGTTTAGGTGAATTGTGAGAAGTGAATCGTGAATATTAAAATTTTGTAAACATGAAGAAACTTTTGGTAATGTCTGTTGCCTTTTTATTTATATTTTTTTTGAGTTCAGCATTTAATCAAAAATATGACCTTGCTAAAAGTATCGAACGAGGCAAAGAAGTTTACACTACTTATTGCATCACCTGCCACATGCCTGCAGGAAATGCTACAGCAAATGTTTTTCCGCCTTTGGCAAAACCGGACTATTTAAAAAAACCGATTGATACTTTGATCCATCTAGTGCTGAATGGGCAAACCGGTGAGATCGTTGTTAACGATACAACTTATAATGGGCAAATGCTTCCACTCAATTATTTAACTGATGAACAAATAGCAGACGCATTAAATTATGTCCGCAATTCATGGGGAAACAATTTGAAAGATCCCGTTTTACCCGAGAAAGTAAAAGCGCTCCGGAAATAAAATCCCAAAAAGATTCCACCAAAATGAAAGAAATCAACCGTATCATAAACGCATTTGAAAATGCGCGGAAAAATCAATTACGATCCGCGCTTGTAACTGTTGTTCATGTTGATGGATCCTCTTACCGAAGGCCTGGGGCAAGAATGCTGGTAATGGAGGACGGACAATTTACGGGCGCTATAAGCGGAGGCTGCCTCGAAGGGGATGCTTTGCGAAAGGCAATGCTGTCGCTGTCTCAGCAACAAAATAAATTAATAACCTACAACACAAACAATGAAGAAGATATATCCATCGGCCTTCAATTAGGTTGTGAAGGAATTATCCGGGTTTTGTTTGAACCGATAAATTTTGAAGAATTAAATAACCCAATCGAATTATTAAAAAAAGCAGTTTCAAAAAGGAAGGAAGCTGTATTGGTAACTCTTTTCTCTTTAGAAAATAAAAGGAATAATCAACCAGGAACTTCTATGCTTTTGGATGAAACCGGGATTGTTTCCGGCAGTATTCCTTATCCTAAATTGCAGGATGAAATTTTAAAAGATACCCAACATTCATTTAAACAAAAAAAATCTTCTTTTAAAAATTATACCACTCAAAAAATTTCTGTAACCGCTTTTATAGAATTTTTAAAACCACCAGTTTCACTTGTAATTGTTGGCGCGGGAAATGATGCTATTCCGATGATGCAAATAGCGGATTCTGTTGGCTGGGATGTAACTGTTGTTGATGGAAGGAATACGCATGCAAAACAAGAGCGTTTTACAAACGCCTGCCAGGTTTTGGTAAGCAAACCTGAAGAAGTTTTACAAAATATTTTGGTGGATAATTATACTGCTTTTGTTTTAATGACACATAATTATAATTACGACTTTGCTATGCTGAAATCCTTGCTGAAAAAGGATATAAACTATATTGGGATACTCGGCCCCAGAAAGAAATTGGATAAAATGTTGAATGATCTGAAAGAAGAAGGAATCGAGTTAAAAGAAAAACAGGTAAAGAGGATTTTTGGGCCAGCGGGTTTGGAAATTGGGGCTGAAACTCCGGAAGAAATTGCTTTAAGTATTATTTCAGAAATCAAAGCGTCCTTTGCCCAAAAAACAGGTGGTTCATTGAGAAACAAGAAAGAAGTGATTCATTCAAGAAAGGACGCTTTGATTGTAATGAGGGAATTGCTTTAAGTTAATTTCCATTCTAGAAGTTTAGATAGTAAACAAATAAAAAACGTGAATTTTTATTTTTTTAAATTGCTTACTACATAAAATAAATCATAGAATAAATTAAAGAAGCAATTGTTGTGCTTGCAATAAAAGCTAATCCAAAATAATCAGCTTTTGTAAGAGTAATAATCTGTTTCATAATTCTTAGTTTTTAATTGTGAATGTTGAATCTATGACTTGAAAATTATTTTTAAGTTTAAAAGAGAGTAAATTCATTTAAAAAAATTCGGCTGCCAGAAGGAATTTGAACTATAAAATTTTACTTTATAATCATCTTAAATCAAAAATAAAAACTTCCCTTCTTTGTTCATTTACTGCAAAAAATCAACAAAGCATTTTTTCTTTTAACTGTATCTTTAAAAAAACTCAAAAACATAAGGTAAATGAAATTTATTGTCATTCTTCTTTTTCCTTTTCAACTCTTCGCTCAAAATTTTTCTCCTAAAGAAATTGCCCGATGGAAACAGGAAGCAGCGAATGTTACCATCATCCGTGATAATTTTGGAATACCTCATATTTATGGTAAAACTGATGCTGACGCCGTTTTTGGGCTGTTATATGCACAATGCGAAGATGATTTTCCGAGAGTAGAAATGAATTATGTTGAAAAACTGGGAAGACTTTCCGAAGTGAATGGTGTGAAAGATTTGTATAAAGATTTGCTGATTAAAATGGAAATTGATTCTGCAGGTGCTGTTTCAGATTATAACCATGCACCTGTTTGGCTTAAAAAATTATGCGATGCGTATGCCGATGCCATCAATTATTATTTATACAAAAATCCGGAAGTAAAACCGGCGCTTCTAACAAGGTTTGAACCGTGGTTTCCGATGTTGTGGACTGATGGAAGTATTGGCGCTATAAGTACAGGAGGTGTAAGTGTGCGCGAGTTAGAAAATTTGTATTCAGGCAAAAAAAATCCGGTAACGCTAAATGCATATCATGAAGAAAAAATAACCGGCTCCAATGGTTTTGCTTTTGCTCCAAAAATTACCAAATCTCATCACGCTATTTTATACATTAATCCTCATGTTACTTTTTATTTTCGTCCCGAAGTGCATGTAATAAGTGAAGAAGGTTTGAATGCTTATGGCGCGGTAACTTGGGGGCAGTTTTTTGTGTACCAGGGATTTAATGAACATTGTGGCTGGATGCACACCTCAAGCTACGCGGATATTTCAGACGCTTATATTGAAAAGGTTACTTCAAAAAATAACCAATTGTATTACGAATATGATGGAAAAGAAAAACCTGTAATGCATAAAAAAATTATCCTTCATTATCGCGAAGGTGATTCTATAAAAACAAAAAATTTTGATGCATTATTCACTGGCCACGGGCCAATAATGGCTAAAAGAAACGGTGAATACCTCAGCGTAAAATCTGACAACAGGGATATTAAAGGATTGGAGCAAAGCTGGCTGAGAACAAAAGCAAAAAGCTTTTCCGGGTATAAAAAAGTGATGGGCATGTTGGCCAATGCTTCCAACAATACGGTTTATGCAGATGCGGAAGGGAACATCGCTTACTGGCACGGAAACTTCATTCCGAAAAGAGATCCCAAATATGATTGGTCGCAACCCGTTAATGGCACTACTTCCGCAACGGAATGGAAAGGATTGATACCGGTTAACGAAAGCGTTCATATTTATAATCCACCAAATGGCTGGATTGAAAACTGCAACTCCACTCCTTTTACAGTTGCAGGGAAATACAGCCCGAAGAAAAAAGATTACCCTTCTTACATGGCGCCCGATGGGCAAAATTTTCGTGCTATTAATGCATTAAGGATTTTGTCGGAAGAAAAATCTTATACGATTGATAAAGTGATCGCCAAAGGTTATAACACTTACCTCGCTGCTTTTGAAGTGTTGATTCCGGCTCTGAAAAAAGCTTATGGAACTTTACCAAAAACAGATTCTCTATACGGCCTTTTGAAAGAGCCAATGAATATTTTAAAAACCTGGGATTACCATTCAGGCAAAAATTCAGTGGCAACAACACTTGCCGTTTATTGGGGTGAAAGATTATTACGGGATATTTATTTTACAAAAGTGCCTGAAGAAGATGAAAACGACCAGGTAATAAAAACCAAAAAATTTGCTGCCACTGCTACTACTTGGCAATTGCTTCAACCGCTTTTGTTGGCAAAACACGAGCTTGAAAATAATTTTGGAACATGGAATATCGCATGGGGAAAAATCAATCGTTATCAAAGAATATCCGGAAATATTGCATCAAAATTTGACGATGATTCATCAAGCCTTCCCGTTGGTTTTACTTCTTCTACCTGGGGTGAAATTCCTTCTTTTGTAAGCAGGCCTTTTCCCGCAACAAAAAAAAGATATGGATACAATGGTAACAGTTTTATTTGTGCTGTAGAATTTGGTAAAAGAATAAAAGCAAAATCTTTATTAACCGGTGGCGAAAGCAGCCATCCTGATTCCAAACATTTTTTTGACCAGGGATTTATGTATTCAAAAGGAATTTTTAAAGATGTTTTATTTTATAAAGAAGACGTTCTAAAACATGTGGAAAGAAAATATCATCCGGGAGAATGACAAAATAAAAAATCGGATTATTTATTCGTTTACTGTTACGCCAAAAAAAATGCCAGTAAAACCAGGACAGCTTGGCTGGCAAAATAAAAATACCAGTTATTTCTTCGTTTACTGTTATACTTTAAATCTCAAAGGCACATTTAATTTAATACTAAAATTCCTTCCCATATTATAAATACCATCATGCCCTGTAAAGTTTCCCGGATAAGGTTCAAAATATTTTAACCGGTTTAATCCTGATTGATAGGCCACATTAAATAAATTATTTCCAAGGAAAGAAATATTAAACATTGCTTTACCATTTTTATTCAAAACGTCAGTTCCAAAACCGGCATTCAATAATTGGTAACCTGCCGTTGGTGTTTCTGTATTGTTTTGCAGATAAACCCTGTTTTGCGTAGCATATACTTCAAACTGAACTTTTACAAACGCATTGGCAAAAACGCTTCCAACTTTTTTTATGTTAGCCCGCAATTCAGAAATGGTATGTAATGGTGGAATGAAAGGTAAATATTTTGCACTATCAGAAATTTTTCCTTCGCCTGCAACGCCCCTGTTAACGGCATATACAACAGAAAGGGAATTCTCAAAATGAAGCCAGTCCCATGGATGAGGATGAACATCAATACTTAATTCGCCACCATACAAATTAGCTCTGGCCGCAACAAATTTAAAAGTTTGGTTGCCGGGAACAATAATAGAATCCTGGCCTTCCACATTTTGTAGCTTTTCATTGTAAATATAATTTTGAATATTGTTATTGAAAATGTCTGCGTTAATAGAGACATGAGTTGAATTAAATGTAGCGCCCAAATCTTCCTGCAAACTAAACTCAGGCTTAAAATTAAGATTGCCGATTTGATACATGTTAGTTCCGGGGTGAACACCATTCGCAGAGATCTCTGAAACATTTGGCGCCCTGTATCCCCTTCCCAGGTTGGCTTTTATACTAAACTGGTCATTGAATTTATAAGACAACCCGATACTTCCACTCATACCTGAAAAAGTATGTTTATAAGCTGAGAAAGGATGATCTGCCCCGATGGTATCTTTTCCATTTACCACATAACCAAATCCTGTTACGGGATTAGATTCTGAATATAAATCCTGATTGCTATAATCTCTTACATCATATCTAAGGCCACCTGAAAGTTCAAGTTTATCCATTCTTTTTTGAACATAAATAAATGGGCCAATATCAAACTGGTGGTAAGAAGGGATGATATATTCTGTTCCTTTGGTAACATCATTATTTTGATACATTCCATTGATTCCTGTCGTTATACTCAAACCATTTCTCTCTTTAAAATAATATTTAGCATCGTAAGTGTAAGTATTTAGCAAAAGGTACAAACCCGGAACCTGGATTTCAGGATGGCTGAATTCGCGCCGGATACTTTTTTGAAAAGCAAGGTTTACGGTTAACCTTCCGCTTCCCAAATCAAAACTATTGGCATCATAAAAATCATAGTGCTGCACATGTTGGTGCAAAGCAGAAATTTTATAAGTATTCAATTCCGCATCGCTCACAATCGACCTGAAATCATCAGCTTCAGTAATTTGTTTGGTAAATTTCCTGGTAGCAGAATCGCGGCTCCCGTCTGGAATTTCCTGCAAATCGTCGAACAATGAAAATCCAAAATGGCTATAGCCCCAGTTCTTATTTATTCCCAGGTTCGCTGATGCATCAGTTTCTGCAAAGCCTGTATTATAAACTCTTCCATCATATTTATCCTTATAATTGGTAGCCATTTTGTGTGTAATTGTTCCTCCCCACGTGATATCATTCGTATTTCCTGCTATAGAAGCAGAATTTTCGATCAGCCGGTTATTGGTTTGATATTCGTTTAAAATATTCCCAACAATTTTTCCCGGTGCCGGAGGATTTGCAGGAATAAGGTTTACTACACCTGCCAAAGCATCTGAGCCGTAAATCACACTGGCAGGGCCTTTCACTACTTCTACCCTATCTACAGTATTTTCATCTACTTCAATGCCATGTTCATCGCCCCACTGTTGGCCTTCCAAACGCACACCGTCATATAAAGTAAGTATCCTGTTAAATCCAAGCCCACGGATAAAAGGTTTTGAAACATTTGGCCCGGTTGTTACTTCGCTCACTCCGGGCACTGTTGCGATAGCATCGATAATATTCGTGTTCAGATTTTGCTGAAGAAATTTTTTGTTGATTGAAACGATAGGAATAGGATTCCTGATTATGGAACTTGCTCTTGACGAACCGGTAATAACAATCGCGCTTTCTTCTACCACCGCTATTTGCATTGCAAAATTTTCGGTTTTATCCTGGTCGAAATTAATGCTTTGGGCAATCGTTTTATACCCGATATATTTTATTTCCACAAGGTAATCCCCTGAAGGAACATTTTTGATTTGAAAGTTTCCATCTGCGTCAGCCACAATACCTTTTTTAAGGTCAGGGATATAGATAGAAGCGCCAGCCAAAGGCGCACCGGAAGTATCTGATATCTTTCCTGAAAGAGAAAACCGGTTGGAGTTTTTTTGAGCGCCCGCTGAAAAAGTAAGAAAACAACTGGCGGAAAATATGATAATAAAGATAAAAATTTTCATTTAAAAATTATTAGAGGTATCCCATTGAGAATGGAATTATTAAAATAGAAATCGCAAAAAGAATGTCTTTTTTCGAATGTTAACAAGCAAAATTGGAAAAATTTATGCTACTGAGGGTGGGCCTCTTAAACCAAATGAAAGGGGTTGTGAAAAAGTAATTTTTTGCATTCCGGAAACAGTGTAACCCCAAAAAACGGGAACAGGAGGTTTGATAACCAAGCTGCTCTGCATAGTATATGGTGCAATAACTACATTGCTTTCGCAATGGCAATCAATTCCCGGGGCATTTATCTGTGGAGTATTTGAATCAGTTAATGTTTTACTAACAAAATCTTTGTGATTGGCAAAAATGGCATGCAAATATTTTGTGGGCGTATTGCTCAACAAAAAAATGGCGAGGAGAAAAATACCAAAAAAATTTCTTATATAAATATTACGATACAACCCGTTCAATTAATGATTTTGCAAATGTAAAACATTCAGTTTTATAACGTTTAAATTGGGTTTTAATTTTCACTTTTCATACAAATTTTAAAAACGGAATAACTTTTGTGTTATTTACATTAAAAATATTTATTAATCAAATTAAATCATTTATTATGCCAATTGTAAAAGTTATAGAAGTAATTGCTTCTTCAGAAAAAAGTTTTGATGATGCAATTCAAAACGCGGTAACGGAAGTTTCTAAAACAGTTAATAACATAGACTCTGTTTACGTAAAAGATTTTAAAGTGCATGTGAAAGATCAAAAAGTACATTCCTACGGAGTTATTTGCAAAGTTTCATTTCGTGTAGGTGAAAAATAAAATTTTATTTAGCATATAAATAAAAAGCAATTTTCATAAAGGGAGTTTTATTGCTCCCTTTATTTTTTAACATTCTTTTCCGTGAAGGTTTAATAGAAATACATTTTTTGTTTATGTGTTGTTCGTAATTTGCAAACCTTTACCTGCCTGACTGAAGGCAGTATCTTTTAATCTAATTTTTTTGAAAAAATGTTACAAACTGCCGAAGACATTCGCCTCTTAAATGAAAAAATTAATCATTCAGCAACTTTCATCGATAAGATTCATGATGAGATTGGAAAAATAATTATTGGCCAAAACCACATGGTAGAAAGGTTATTGATCGGGCTTCTTAGCAATGGGCATATTTTGCTGGAAGGCGTGCCCGGGCTTGCGAAAACACTTTCAATAAAATCCCTTGCAAGCACCATCAACGCTAAGTTTAGCCGCATTCAATTTACTCCAGACCTTTTGCCCGCAGATGTAATAGGGACGATGATCTACAACCAACAGAAAAATGAATTCGTAGTTCGGAAAGGCCCAATATTTGCTAATTTTATTTTGGCAGATGAAATAAACAGGGCTCCTGCAAAAGTGCAAAGTGCTTTATTGGAAGCCATGCAGGAACGGCAGGTTACCATTGGAAACAGCTCTTATTTATTAGAAGAACCTTTTTTGGTATTAGCTACGCAAAACCCAATCGAGCAGGAAGGCACTTACCCGTTACCTGAAGCTCAGGTTGACCGTTTTATGCTAAAAGTAATTATTGATTATCCATCAAAAACAGAAGAGCAGGCGATTATAAGGCAGAATGTTTTGGGAATGCAACAGCCTCACATAAACGCAGTTGTTTCTTCTTCAGAAATAATCAATGCACGCCAGTTGGTGCGCGAAGTTTATATGGATGAAAAAGTAGAGCAATATATTATTGACATAGTCTTTGCTTCCCGCTATCCTGATAAATATAATTTAGCGAAATTAAAACCTTTGATATCTTATGGTGGTTCGCCAAGAGCTAGTATTAACCTGGCTTTGGCGTCCAAAGCTTATGCATACCTTAATAAAAGAGGTTATGTGATTCCGGAAGATGTAAGAAATATTTGCAAAGATGTTTTGCGCCACAGGATTGGGCTTACGTATGAAGCGGAAGCAGAAAACGTAAATAATGAAATGATCATTAATGAAATTTTGAAAGCAGTAAATGTTCCGTAGTGGAAAGTTCGTAGTACAGTAAACAAAGAAATGACAATGATTTTAATTCTGGAAAACGAATAAATAAATCAATTAATAATTAAACATTGCTCACAACCGCCGAAATAATAAAGAGAGTAAAAGAACTGGAGATCATCAGTAAGAAGATCACCACGCATTTTTTTACCGGCGAATATCATTCAGCATTTAAAGGAAAAGGAATGCGGTTCAGGGAAGTGCGCGAATATTCACATGGCGATGATGTAAGGTTTATCGATTGGAATGTAAGCGCACGCTACGCTCACCCTTATACGAAAGTATTTGAGGAAGAAAGAGAGTTGACAGTAATTCTATTAATTGACATTAGTGCCAGTTCATTTTTTGGAACCGTTCATGAAAATAAAAAAGACATGCTCACTGAAATTGGTGCGATAATAACTTTTAGCGCTATCAATAATAATGATAAGGTGGGCGTAATATTTTTTAGTGATAAGGTAGAACAATATATTCCTCCAAAAAAAGGAAAAGAACACGCGCTTTATATTGTGAGAGAATTATTAACGGCGAGGCCTAAGCACAATGGAACCAATATTCGTGAAGCATTGAATTTTTTTTCAAAGTCTAATCATCAAAAAAGCATCGCGTTTGTTATGAGTGATTTTATTGATGAAAATTATGAACATGCTTTACGTGTTTTAGGAAACAGGCACGATTTGATAGGGTTGAAAGTTTATGACAAAATGGATAGCCAGTTGCCTGATATCGGAATGATTAAGGTACAGGACCTGGAAAGTGGAAAAGCAGCATGGCTCAATACTTCAGATTCTATGGTACGGTATAAATACCATCAGAATTTTATTGACCAGAGTTCTTTGACAAAAACAATTTTTAAAAAATCCGGCGCACAATTATTACATATCCGTACCGACGAAGATTATGTAAAAATATTACAGCAGTTTTTTACCCGGAGAAAAAAAACCCATTAACAGGATTTGAAGAAAGGTGTTTACGATATGAAGTTTTTTACTTTTTTACTTATTACATTTCTGTTTTCAATAACGAATTCATTTGGGCAATCGCCTACAGTAAAAACTACAGTAGATAAAACTGATATCCTTATTGGGCAACAAATAAATTACCGTGTAGAAACTTCAATGCCTGATAACACTTACCGCCTTGGTTGGTTTTCAGTGCCAGACAGTTTTGGAAATTTCGTTCCGGTCATCAGGGAGAAAATTGATTCAACTTATTCCAATGGGAATTGGAATTACAGCCAACAAATAATTATTACCAGTTTTGACTCAGGAAGGCAGGTAATTCCTTCTCTTCCGCTTTCAGTTTCTACGCTTGAGGGAGATTCTTCCTTTATTGTTTTTACTGATTCTATTCCTATAAATGTTACTTATTCACCGGCAGACAGCACTCTTCCGTTTCACGATATCAAAAATATTATTGAAGTAAAAAAAGTATTTCAATGGTGGATCTGGGCATTGATAGGCGCAGTTGCTATTTTATTAATTGTCTTAATTATTTACTTTATTAAAAAATCGAAAAAGAAAAAAGACACCGTAATATTTGAGTCGAAGGTTTCGCCATACGATGAAGCCATGGAATTATTAGATGAATTACAAAAAGAAAATTTGATTGAAAAAAATGAGATCAAAGAATACCATATACGCTTATCCGAAATTTTTAAAAGGTATTTATCAAGAAAAACAAATACTTACCAAATGCATCTTACCACAGATGAGCTATTGGTAGAATTAAATGAAATAGATTTATCCAGGGAAAAGATTTCTGCTTTTGCCAATTGCCTCAAAATGGGAAACGCTGTAAAATTTGCACGTTACATACCTCCTGTTTTTGAAAATGAAAAATGCTTTTTAGAAACAAAAGAAATGATAAAAGCTATCCACAATATTGCCCCTAAAACTCCGGAAAATGGTATTTGATTATTTTAATGATATTACTTTTGGGCAGCCGTGGCTATTGCTTCTTTTCCTTATCATTCCGATATTAATTTACTGGAAATTCAACAAAGGGAAAAAACAAGTAGCAGCTATTGGAATCTCTTCCACAAAAGGTTTATCAAATTCAAGGTCATGGAAAAATACTTTCCAACAATTTCCTTTTATTTTCAGGTTGCTGGCATTAAGTTGCATCATTGTTGCACTCGCTCGCCCACAAACTAAATTTGATGAAACACAAACGGAAGGAGAAGGAATTGATATCATCCTGGCGATTGATGTAAGTGGAAGCATGACTGCCCAGGACTTTACGCCTAACAGAATGGAAGCAGCGAAAAAAGTAGCAGAAGATTTTGTGGATAACCGTCCCTCAGATAGAATAGGCGTCGTAATATTCGCAGGCGAAAGTTTTACAATATGCCCGCTTACCACCGATCATTATGTTTTAAAATCGCAAATTTCGCAAATCAGAAACGGCTTGCTCGAAGATGGAACCGCTATTGGTTCGGGTTTAGCGACAAGTGTGGACCGGCTAAGAAATAGTAAGGCAAAAAGTAAAGTGGTCATTCTCCTTACAGATGGCATGAACAATGGCGGCCTAATCGATCCCGCAACCGCTTTGGAAATTGCCAAAACTTTTCATGTAAAAGTTTATACAATTGGAGTAGGCACAGATGGATATGCACCAACACCTGTGAGTACGCCGCTTGGCATCGTCATGCAAAATCAAAAGGTTTCTATTGATGAAACCCTTTTGAAAAATATTGCCCAACAAACGGGTGGAGAATACTTTCGGGCGACAGACAACAAAAGCCTTGAAAGTATTTACAAACAAATAGACACGATGGAAAAATCAAAAGTTGAGATTACGACATTTCACCGTTATTCAGAAAAATTCTATCCTTTTATATTTGCCGCAATGGCATTACTTTTAATAGAAATTATTTTAAGATATACCTTGTTTAAAAAGTTTCCGTAATTTAATACTGAATGCTAAAAGCTGAATGCTGAATGCAGGAAAGCCCTAAACTATCTAAACTCTTCTAAACCAATTAACCTTTTTCCATGACCGCATTAGTTTATAAATCTACAGGAAGCTGGTACGTAATCAGGAACGAAAAGGGAGAAGAATTTAATGCGCGCATAAAAGGTAAATTTAAAATTGATGATATTACTTCTACTAACCCCGTAGCAGTGGGCGATGTGATAGATGCGAATAAAGAAGAAGGCGAGGAATCAATTGTTATCACTAATATCCATGAACGCAAAAATTATATTGCGCGCCAATCGCCACATAATAAATACAAACACCACATCGTAGCGTCTAACCTTGACCAAAGTATTTTATTAGCCACTTTAAAAGACCCTAAAACCTCAACTGGTTTTATTGACCGTTTTTTAGTTGCGTCAGAGGCGTATCATGTGCCGGCGATTATTGTTTTTAATAAAACCGATCTGTACAAAACAAAAGAGAAAGAAAGTTTTGAAAAAATAAAATTCATTTATGAAAAAATCGGTTACCCGGTTTATGCAATGAGCCTAAATGCAAATGAAGGAGTTAATGAAGTAACGCAATTATTAAAAGATAAAACCACTTTGCTGAGCGGCCATTCAGGTGTGGGAAAATCTTCTTTTATCAATACCATTTTTCCTGAAAACGCTATTAAAACCCAGGAAGTTAGCGGTTGGAGCGGCAAAGGATTGCACACAACCACTTTTGCTGAAATGTTTGACCTTCCTTTTGGTGGAAAAATAATTGATACACCAGGAATGCGGGAATTTGCCATGATGGACATCGAACCGCAAGAACTCTCGCATTATTTTCCTGAAATGAAAGCCCTGATAAACGATTGCCGTTTTAATAATTGTATGCATATTGAAGAACCGGGTTGCGCTGTAAAACCTGCTGTTGAAGAAAATAAAATCTCCCCCGAACGCTACATTAGTTACCTGAATATCTTAGGAACTATTGACAATAAAAAATGGGGAGTAAAATAAGAATTGTTCTTATTTGTTGGTTTACTGTAATGGTATTAAAATAAAAAAAAAATCGAAAACTTAACTCCTGTATTTTAATTTTGAATTAAGATCAGAGGCTTGTAAACTTCGTTTCAATAAGCATTTCTCTCTAAAAAATCAGCAACTTCCTCCACCGCTTTATTTACTCTTTCTTTATTGGTAATATTTTGCGGAAGAATAGAAACCCCGTTGAAAATATTATAATGAAGTGTCAGAAAAAATTTTTTGTATTTAAAATCCCAATCAAGAGTGTCAGCGTCATCAACCTGGTTTAAAAATTTTACTTTCAGGCTATCAGCAAGTGTTCCAGCGATAGAATAAAATTTTGAAATCCCGCAATTGTCGTCAATTACAGCTTCAGTTCCCCCATAATTGGTTTTTAAATGATAACACATAAGTTTTGATTTTTGTTTATAAAAGAATCGGTGTTCATTTTTATTCTTTAAATTTTTTGGCTCTTTTTGCTTCTTTGATTGCTGCTTTATCTCCTGATAAAATTCTTTCAGCACCAATATTTTTTCCATTTGAAGGGCAGCCATATTTTGCGTGGCTTCTGAAAATGGAACATCCAGAAAAAATATAGCAGCAAACCAGTAAGATTAAAATTTTTTTCATGAGATTAACAATTCTAAAACCCTCAATCAAAACATACGGAACCAGGCTATCAAAAGTTTTAAGCAATATGAATTTTTTAAACTTTCTAAGCTTTTTAAAACTCAACTCTTATACCAACTTGCGTACATTAAATAATTATTAGCAATTCTTTCTATCTCTCCTTTTATCAATTCTTCAGAAATTTCTCTTATCTTTTTTGCAGGAACTCCAGCATAAATACTTCCCGGCACAACGATTGTATTTTCAAGAACAACCGCGCCTGCAGCAATAATGCTGTTGGCACCTATTTTTGCATGGTCCATTATAATGGCACCCATTCCAACTAATACATTATCCTCTATAACGCATCCATGTACGATTGCATTGTGTCCAATGCTCACATTATTTCCGATTTCTGTTTTTGATTTTAAATAAGTACAGTGAATAATAGCACCGTCCTGTACATTTACTTTGTTTCCCATTCTGATAGAATTTACATCGCCACGAATAACTGCATTAAACCAAACACTACAATCGTCACCCATGATTACATCCCCGCAAAGGGTTGCGTTTGGTGCAATAAAACAGTTTTTGCCCCATGAGGGATTGACACCTTTTACTTCAAATAAAAATGGCATGGAATTGAAATTTGTAGATCATCAACATTAAATGAAGATGAAAATGTGTAAAAAATAAAAAAAATATAGAATTAACGCTTTAACCAGGACTCAGGATTGACATTGTTATTTTCATCCATAAGGATAAAATCAACTTCGCCATTTCCATCGTCATTTAACCCGGCTTTTCCTATTACCTGGCCTGTTTTTACTTTATCGCCCCGTTGCACACTTGCAGAAGCAAGATTGCTATAAACAGTAAAATATTTTCCGTGTTTTATAAAAACGACTTGTTTATCATCCATAAAATTGACCAGAGTAACTTCACCATCAAAAACTGATTTTACCGATTCACCCACTTTTACTCCAATTGAAACTCCCGGATTATTATAATCAATTCCCCCCGGATATTGATTAGCGCCAAAATGGGTAATCACGAAACCACTACATGGCCAAGGAAGGGAACCTTTATTTTTTTCAAAACTAGCGTTCAGTACTTTATCAGCCTCGCTACTTACCAATAAGCTTCCAGAAGGTATTGTAGCTCTTGGCTTGGTATTAGTGGCTGTATTTTCATCTGTTTTGGAGTTTGATTTATTATTTTTCTCAGCGGCCAAACGTTCTTTTTCTTTTCGGGCTGCCTCTGCTTTTGCCCTTTCAATCTCCCGGCGTATCATGGCAGTAATAGCGTTCTTCAACTTTGCATCCTGTTTTCGTTTATCTTTTACCTGCGCCAATAATTCTTTTTGCCGCCCCTTTAACTTATCTACAATCGTAGCTTTTTCATCTTTTTGTTTTTGAAGTTTCGATAATTCTTTATCTTTTTCAGTAAGAACTATATTTTTTTGAGATTTCATTCCTGAAAGTTGATGAATTTTATCTTCCAGCATTGACTGTGTTTTCAGAATATTCTCGGCTTGCATTTCACGGTAATTACGATACGATTTTAAATATGCAATCCTTTTGATGGCATCGTTAAAACTATTTGCCGAAAAAATAAAATTCAGAAAATCATAGTTGCTGCGGTTTTTATAAGCATAAACCATGCTTTTAGCATATTCCACTTTTAAGGTGTCGAGTATTCTTTTAATTTTATTAATTTCTAATTGTGATAAATAAATATTATCGCTCAGCTTTCTAATTTCGCCACTTATGTTGTTAACAATGTTATCTTGTAAATTGAGCTTTTTATTGATCAATGTTAGCTGCCCTACATTTACTTTAGTAGTTTTCTGAGTTTCAATAAGTGCTTGCTCTGTTTCCTGAATTTCCTTTTTTAATTCCTCTCTCTGTTTTTCAAGCGCATCTTTACTTGGCGCCTGGGCAGAAGCTAAAGCAACTGTAAATAATAAAAATATAGTGATTAGAATTTTCCTGGGCATGTACGCAAAATTTTTTAAAACAATTAATCGTAAATATTTATGCAAACTACATGGGTTTAAAGTAACAATTATAGGATTAGGTAGAATAAGCATAAAGAGTTTTTAATACTGGATAAGGGTGAGGAATTTGATTCATCATTTCATCAATTACTTTCTGAAAAATTGCC
>Ga0207933_1000171_pt1 | contig 66849 bp, 57 predicted proteins | sample NGESurdeep092012_4_FD_184488 | JGI IMG/M metagenome (GOLD analysis project Ga0207933, IMG submission 184488) | Arctic peat soil microbial communities from Barrow, Alaska - NGEE Surface sample F53-3 deep-092012 (SPAdes) | ecosystem: Environmental > Terrestrial > Soil > Wetlands > Peat ...
CACTCTGCTTCTCGTCTTGACCACGCATACAACCTTCATAAACTAATTCCATGTGGAAGAAAATTAACCTAACAAAAGACAGATGAGTTTTTCCGCAGCCTGTTTAGCCCCTGGGGCATGCCTTCTTTTCCGGCTTCCTACATCTTCACGAACGTCGCTCTAGTACGATGAGGCTCACGTAAATGAACCTTCCCTCGCCAACGCAGACAGCACGCGCACTGTACCGCGGCTGCGCGTTGCTTGCGGTCGCGCTTGCGTCGGCACTGTGCTTACATTTCACGCACATCCCAAACGTTTCCGCACAACAAAACCAGCCAACGCCGCACCGCACTCTCAACCCGCGCAACGAATCGCCCCAGCAAGCCGCCGCCGCGAGCACCGGCTGCATCACCTGCCACGTCGGCATCGAGCACCCCAACATGCACGCCGAGGATACCGTGGTCCTCGGCTGCGCGGACTGCCACGGCGGCAACGCCTCCATCCAAATCGCCGGAACCAAAGACTCCGCCGAGTACAACGCCGCCAAAAAGAAAGCCCACGTCTACTCGCGTTTCGCATCCGACGCCGTTCGCGGAGGCCATCCGGTCCGCGCCTACACGCGCTGGCTCGAGGAAAGCTACGACTACATCCGCTTCGCCAACCCCGGCGATTTGCGTGTTGCGAACGAGACCTGCGGCGGCTGCCACGCCGAGGAAACACGAAACGTAAAGAACAGCATGATGACCCACGGCGCCATGTTGTGGAGCGCCGCGCTCTACAACAACGGAGCCTACCCCCTCAAAAATCCACACTTCGGCGAAGCCTACGACGCAGACGGGAAGCCGGTGCGCCTCCGCACATTTCCTCCGCCTACTGCCGAAGAGACCCGCGCCAAGGGAGTGCTGCCGTACCTCGATCCGCTCCAGCGCTGGGAGTACTCGCAGCCCGGCAACATGCTGCGCGCCTTCGAGCGGGATGGCGAAAAGCGCTCCGAAATTGGCAATCCCGACCGCGAAGAACTTCCGGGCAAGCCCGACACCAAACTCAGTGACCGCGGTCTCGGCACCGGTCTACGCACCGATCCCGTCTTCCTCGGCCTGCAAAAAACGCGCCTCCTCGACCCGCTGCTTTCGATGCCGGGCACCAACGACCAGGCCGGCGACTATCGCGGCTCCGGCTGCAGCGGTTGCCATGTGCTCTACGCCAACGACCGCGACCCGCAGCACTCCGCCGCCCTCGCACAGTTCGGCAACATGGGACGCAGCGTCAGCGCAGACGTAGCAATTAACAAATCGGAGAGCGGCCACCCGCTGCAGCACGGCTTTACGAAGATGATTCCGTCGTCGCAGTGCATGACGTGCCACATCCACCCCGGCACCAACATGGTGACCACGTACTACGGCTTCACCTGGTGGGACAACGAAGCCGATGGCGACAAGATGTATCCCGCCAAGCAGCACAACCCGACCGAGCAGGAACTGCACGATTCCCGCGTCCGCAACCCGGACGAAAGCGCCGCGCGCGGCAACTGGTCGAACCCCGACTTCCTCGAACAAACCGGAACGCCCGAGTTCAACAAAGGCCTCAAAGACACGCAGTTTGCAGACTTCCATTCCCACGGCTGGATATTCCGCAAGGTCTACAAGCGCGATCGCAAGGGCAACCTCCTCGACGCAAACGACAACCTCATTCCAAACGACGACCCCGACGCGCTTGGAAAAGCCGTGCATCTAGCCGATATTCATCTCGAAAAGGGCATGCACTGCGTCGACTGCCACTTCACGCAGGACGTCCACGGCAACGGTAAACTCTACGGCGAAACCCGCAACGCCATCGAGATCGGCTGCGTCGACTGCCATGGCACCATCGAGCACAAGGCGCTGCTCACAACCAGCGGCCCAGCCTCCGCGCGCGACCTTTCCTCGAATATGCTCCGCATGAGAACACCGTGGAAACAGGCACGCTTCGTCTGGCGCGACGGCAAGCTCTTTCAGCGTTCCAATGTCGACGAGCACAAAGAATGGGAGATCGTGCAGGTACTCGACACCATCACTCCCGGCAACGCGCATTTCAGCGAGAAATCGCGCCTCGCGAAGACGCTGCAGGTAGACGGCGTTACCTGGGGACACACCGACGCCATGCAGAAACTCGCCCACAGCGACAAGCGAATGACCTGCCAGAGCTGCCACTCCTCGTGGACGACATCCTGCTTCGGCTGCCATCTTTCGATGACGGCCAACCAAAAAATGCCGATGCTCCACAACGAAGGCGAGACCACGCGCAACTGGACGGCTTACAACTTCCAGGTGTTGCGCGATGATGTCTACATGCTCGGCATCGACGGCACCGTGACGGGCAACAAGGTGTCGCCGGTACGTTCTTCGTGCGCCATTATTGTCAGCTCGCAAAATGCGAACCGCGACTGGATTTATCACGAGCAGCAGCCCGTTTCCGCGCCCGGATTCAGCGGCGAAGCCTTCAGCACCTACGTCCCGCATACGGTTCGTGGAAGGGAGACGAAAGGTTGCACTGACTGCCACGTTGCGACGGCCGGCGACAACAATGCGTGGATGTCGCAACTGTTGGTGGAGGGCACAAACTTCCTGAACTTCATGGGCAAGTACATTTACGTGGCCAACGGGAGCAAAGGTTTTTCCGCTGTCCCCGTTGCCGCAAGCACCGAACCGCCGGTGATCGCGGGCAGTGATTTCCAAAAGCTCGCATACCCTGACGACTACAAAAAATTCGTTGCGGGTGGCCGCCAGATTCGCACTGCTTACGAGCACGGCGGCGACGAAGTTCTGGATGTACAACTGCGCGGCGAATACCTCTACGCCGCGATGGGCGCCGGTGGCTTCCGGATCTTCGATGTTGCCAACGTTGATGTGAAAGATAACTCCGAGCGCGTGACGACCGCGCCTGTTTCACCTCTCGGCCAGAAGTTCTATCTCAAAACGAAGTTCGCAACAGCGGTCGCATCGCCTTCGACACTGGCGCTCGATCCGCTGCGCAAACAGATCGCCGAAAACGAAGAGCAACGCATTCACCCGCTCTACGCCTACCTCTACGTTACCGACAAATACGAAGGCCTCATCGTCGTCGGCGATCCGAAGACTGGCGTCGGCACCCTGCTCGACGGCAATCCGCGCAACAACTTTCTGCGCCGCGCGACCACCTTCAACCCCGGCGGAATTCTGAATGGAGCCCACCGCATTGCACTCGCGGGAGCGCGCGCATTCATCCTCTGCGACCGCGGCCTCGTCGAAGTCGATCTCAACGATCCGCTGCACCCCAAAATCGTCGCGGAGGACGCAACCATCAGGCAGGGGACCGGCCTCGCCGTGCAGTTCCGCTACCTCTTCGTCACCGACGCCGACGGCCTCAAAGTCATAGACATCACCAAACCCGGCGCGCTGCGTCGCACCGACGCCAGCCTCCCAATTGCCGACGCACGCAACGTGTACGTCGCGCGCACCTACGCCTACATTTCAGCAGGACACTCCGGGATCGCGATCGTCGACGTAGAAAAGCCTGAGCAGCCAAAACTCAATCAAATGTTCAACGCTGGCGGCGCACTCAACGATGTCAACGATCTGAAGATTGGCATGGTCAGCTCCAGCCAGTTCGCGTTTGTCGCCGACGGAAAGAACGGCATGCGCATCGTCCAGCTATTCTCGCCGGGAACGCAGCGCAACTTCTACGGCTTCAGCCCGGAGCCTGTACCAGTTCTCATCGCGACACGCAAAACAAGCGGTCCCGCGCTAGCAATTTCAAAGGGCGTCGATCGCGACCGTGCCGCCGACGAGGACGGAAACCAACTCGCCGTGTTCGGCCGTCGCGGCGCGCGACCCTTCAACGGCGAAGAAATGCGGCGCATGTACCTGCGCACCGGTGAACTCTACACCGTGACCGAAAATCCGCCGGCACCGCCCTCAGCGAGCGCGAGGAAGGCGACAGCAAATCGTTAGCGCGACGGCACCAGTTCATCGATGCGAAACGCGGGCGACGCTGTATCAGGGTGCTGTCGTCCACCTTCGTGATACATGTGGCACAGCGAGCAACCGCTTTCGGCATGGCCCGCCGGCAGCGGCCCCTGCGGGTTCGACTGGCCGTCATGGCAACGCTGGCACGTCGCGATACCGGGCAGCAACAGATCTTTGCCGCTGGTACTCGCGAGCGCAGCAGTATGGCACTCCGCGCACTGCACAGCCCCGTGCGCAGAGTGGCTGAAAACCGCTGCCGCATAGAAACGCTCGGGCTGCTTCGCCGGGGAAATCCTCGGAAGATCGAGAGCAGTCGCGATCATCCGCGGCAGGTTCTCCGCTCCAGAGACGGTGTGGCATAGTGAGCACTTCTGGCGAAACACAATCGTCTCGGCGCTCACGAGGGCCGCGTCGTCATGCGGTGCAACATCCGCCATTTTCCCCTGCACAAAGCGCAACACAGCTGCGGCGTCGGTGTGCGGCGCCTGTTCGGCAACGCGGCGATCAAACTCCAGCGAGTGGCAACTCCGGCACGAGCGATCAAAGTCCACCGGCGCCATGCGCCCCGACTGGGCCGTCCCACGCGCGCCCATATCGGAGACGCGATGACAACTCGCGCAGTCGAGGGTAACTTTCGCGCCATTCGCCCCGGTGAGATTCTTTTTCAGATGCGCCTCGTGATTGAACTTCAAGCCAAACGCCGCCTCGCGGATTTCGCTCGAAGCCGCCCGCAGCACTCGGAATTCAGGGTGTTCGTGCGTAAACCCCTCGATATGCGTCGCGACCGCCGGGATCGCACCGCGTATTTCGAGATTGGCATGGCACTGCGTACACCCTTTTACAGGTGCGGCCGCCAGGTGCATCGCGCCGATGTGTTCAATGTGGCAACTGCTGCACGGCTTCGAGCCAGTCGCGACATCAGCATGATGCGCGCCCACCTGGTGGCAGCTCAGACACGCGGCGTCCGGCACGTTATGGCGTGCGCCGATAACCGGAAGCCAGCCCGCGCCGGGGATGACGGGCTTGTGACACGTATCGCATTTCTGCGCGAACACCGCATGTGGCGCCGAGATGGGCCCCGCGGAAAACGCCGTCGCATTGCGCGCCGTCGACAGGCCAATCCACACGACTGCCGCAAACAGTGCGACCGCCGCCAGCCGCCATTGCCACAGTCGAATCGGCGAGCCCTTCTTGAAGTAGTCGAGGTCATGCCGCTTGGCGACCGACTTCGATGTACGTTTGCGGATTGCCAGGGCGAGACCTCCTTTCAAGTTACAAGCCGCTAGCTCTTAGCTTCTAGCTAGAAGCCAAGAGCTAGTACCTCAAAGCCACAACTGCATGGATGCAGGCCAACAACAGCAACGCCGCCGACACCGGCAGATGAATCAACAGCCAGCTATGCAGCCAGTGATGCAGTCGAATCTGGTGGTCGAGCTGCCGCTTTTCTTCGCAGACATCCTCGAGCGCGGCGATCGGCGGCCACGCAGCCTGCGGAAACAGCGTGCGGTAGTTCTCGAATTCCTGCTTCGCAACAGACCGATCGTGGAGCGCCATTCTAGCCGCATCCTTGCGTTCGGCCAGCAGGTACGGAGCGACCTGCGATTGATAGAAAAGATCGAACGCCGCAACTTCTTCACCGAGTTCCGGGACAGTCAGCATCGTCAGCACAACAGTTGCACCCGCCCCTCTCGCCGGCGCCAGCATCTGCGTCACGTTGGTCGCATGTTGCTCTGCTTCACCGGCGAGTTGGGTGCGGATGACGCAGATCTGGTCGTAAATCGTCTCGTACGGCACCTCGCGAAACATCCGCGCAGGCAGCGTGTGTTGCAGCCACGCACCGACGACTCCGCTGACGACTACGACCACCGTCAGCAGCATCAGCACCGCAGCAAGCAGCCCTCGCGCATGAAATGCCGCATGAAAAAGTACCAGCGGCAGCGCCAGAAATCCCAGCCACAGGTGGGCCCTCATCCAGATGCGGGCGCGTCCGATGCGCCAGATAGGGAAGCGTTTGCGCACGCTCAACAGCGCAGCAAAGATCATGCAGCCCAGTGCCAGCGCGCCGAACGCAAGACCGAGAGGCGTGCCTCCGCCCGGCGTCGCGTGTAGCACGTATGCAATGTATGCCACAGCCGACAATGCAATCACGGCAACCGAAATCCAGAGCCACGGCTTGTGCGTCGAGTCGATGCGCATTTATTTTCGTGGCCTCGTCGTTACTGCTTCATTGAGGTACTGTCCCAGCATCTTCGCGAAGAACTCCGTCGGGTTCACGCGATGCGCTGCGTCATGCGGACACGCATAAACGCAACTCGGCTCTTCGAGATCGTGGCACAGGTCGCAGGATGTGGCCTTGCGGATTTTGCCCTGATCGCCTGCATCTTTCCCATCGCGGTCGAACTCGTGGATCGTAATGTTGCCATACGGGCAATTGTTCGCGCACAGGCCGCAGCCCACGCACCAGTCTTCGATAATCACTTCCAGCGAGTTGCGCCGCCGAATCGAACCCACCGGGCAACCGATCATGCACAGCGGATCGCGGCACTGGCGGCACGACGTAGCCACGAGATATTTATCGAAACGCACGCCGTCCCGCAACAGCCGCGTGACGCCTTCATGCGCATCGGCGCACGCTTTCACGCACTGGTCGCAGCGCGTACATTTTTCGAGGTCCAGAATCAGCAGACTCTGCGCATCCATCAAGCCGTGCGCCAGAAATTGATGCAACGGCTGCGTCTGAATATTTGCCGTGGCGCGCTGTAGATGGCCTGCATTTTCCTTGTCGCGCTGGCGGGCGACGTGCTCGATCTCCATGCGTACCTGCGGAAACCGGTCGAGCATCTCGTGAAAGTCCGGCGCGTAAATGCGGACAACCTCGACGTGATCGAGCGCCGTGCAAGTCGCATTGCGGGCGGCGTCGCGCAGCAATCCCATCTCGCCGAAGTATCCGCCGCGCGGCAGGTAGGCCAGCACCATCTCCTCCGTGTTGCGCATCTGCGACACGCGCACGAAGCCGATGCGGATCAGATAGAACGAGTCCGCGGGATCGCCTTCGCTGCAAATCACCTGTCCCGGCGCGTATCGCACCAACTCCACGCGGTCGCGCAGCAGATCGATAAAGTCTTCGCTCAGGCCAGCGAAAATCGGAACGCTCCGCAGATGGGTCGACAGCGCCCGCCCGCGATAATTCGCTTCAAGCTGCGCGCGAAACGTCTTGTTCTTCTGCATCACATCGAGCACGTTGCGCAGCATTTCGAGCATCACGCACTCGGTCTTCGCGCGCACGGTCGCAGATCGCGGGTAGAAACTCATGCAGGTCATTTCGCCAAACAGATCGCCCGGCCCCAGTTGCGCGATGGGATTGTCGAATGGAAGATCGACCGGCGCGTCGATCGAAATATGCGTCGGATTCGGCCTGTCCCCGGCACGCTTCTCCGACTTCTGCGGCAACAGTTTGCTGCGCATCTTCGACAGAAAACTCGTATGGTCGTCGTTGGTGGAAACATGCGCGCGCGGCGAGCCCAGCAGCACATCGCAGTCGCCTTCGAGAATGTAGAAAGCCGTCGAGCCGTTATCGCCCTCGCGAACGATCACATCCCCGGGCTGAAACACTCGCTTCACGACCGCGCCCTGGTTCAACTCGAGAAAGGTCCCCGAAACGCCCTTGAAAATGGGAAGGGCCAACAGGTCTTCGGTGTCGACCGAATACACATTCGGCCCTTCGATTTGCGCCAGCAAATTCTGTCCGACGATCTTCTTATTCGTCAGCGCCCCGGTCGGGCAACTGACCATGCACTCTCCGCAAGAAACGCAGGTAGAGTTGCCCATCGGCTCATTCGCGTCGAAGGCGATGGTGGTGAAATAACCCTTGCCTTGCCGCGCAATGACGTTGTTATCGCGGATCTCCGAGCAGCCGCGAATGCATCGGTCGCACAAAATGCAGGCCGAGTAGTCAACGTGAATCGACAGCGAAGAGTCGTCCTCGGACATCACCGGCACGGCACGCCGCCTGAAGCGCACATCCTCAGGCGCGATGCCGTGGCTGGCAGCCTGAGTTTCGAGCTCGCAATCGCCGCTCTGCACCTGCCGCAGGCACGGCGACGGATGGTCCGACAGCATCAGTTCGTACAGCGTTTTGCGTACCGCCTCAATCGGCGCGGAGTTCGTCGTCACCACCATTCCCGGCTCGGCCTTGAAAACGCACGACGCCTGTAGCGCGCGCTCGCCCACATCGCAAATACAAATCCGGCACACGCCCACCGGCGTCTGATTTTGCTGATGGCACAGCGTCGGAATCGCAATCCCCGCAATGCGCGCCGCATCGAACACCGTTGTCCCGTGCGGGACGGTGACCTCCTGGCCGTCGATGGTCACGGTCATGTCGCTCATGTGGCACTTCCTGTGAAGCACACGCCGCCACGGCAGTGACGGTCTACGACGTGCTCGCGGACAATATCCGGAAAGTGCTTCATCACCGATGTAATGGGCGCGGGCGCAATCTGCCCAAGCCCACAGAGCGAAGTCAGCCGCAGCACTGCGGAAAGGTCATTAAGCAACTCAAGATCGCCGCGCGCAAACCGGCCCAGCGTCCAGTTCTCAAGAATATCCACCAGCTTCTGCGTCCCAATTCTGCACGGCGAACACTTGCCGCAGCTCTCATTGCGATAGAAGCGGACCGAAGTGAGCGCCATATCCAACATGCAGCCCGTGTTGTCGACGACGACCACCGCGCCCGACCCCAGCATCGATTGCAGCGCCTTCACCTTGTCCCAATCCAGCGGCGTATCCAACAGCGACGCGGGCAGATAACCCGACGACGGGCCCGACGGTGCGAAGCCCACAATCTCGCGGCCTTCCAATGCGCCGCCTGCAAAGTCGTCGATCAGTTCGCGATACGTAATCCCCATCGGCACTTCAAACACCCCGGGCTGCCGCACATTTCCCGTGATCCCGACAAACTTTACGCCCGGCGACCCCGGCCGCCCGAAGTTGCGATACCACTCGCCGCCCTTGCCCAGAATCGTGATCGCATGGGTAAAAGTCTCGACGTTATTCAGCGCCGTCGGCTTACCCCACAGGCCGGAGTTGATCGTCCGCGGCGGCTTGTTGCGCGGCTCGGCGCGATTGCCCTGGATGGCCTCCATCAGCGCTGTTTCCTCGCCGCAGATGTAGCCGCCGGGCGAGACGAAAACTTCCAGATCGAAATCCACACCCGATCCCAGAATATTCCGTCCCAGCAACCCCAGTGCGCGTATCCGCGCCAGCTCTTCGCGCAGCACTTCGGTCTGCAACTCGTACTCGTGGCGGATGTACAGATAGCCCTTCTGCGCGCCGACGATCGCGCCCGCCACCATCATCCCTTCGAACACCATATGCGGCAGATATTGCAGGATGAAGCGGTCCTTGATCGTCCCCGGCTCGCTCTCGTCCGCATTGCAGACGACGAACTTTTCCGGCCCGGGCGATTTTTTCGCTCCCCCCCACTTGATGTACGTGGAAAATCCCGCGCCCCCCATGCCGCGCAGCTCGCCCTGCTTCAGCAGCGCCAGCGTTTCGTCGAAATTCTTCAGTTCGATCAGTCGGCGATAGATGCTGTACCGTTCGGCCTCGCTCGCATACGGGTCGCACTGGATTTTGACGCCGCGCTCTTCGGGGCTGCTCGGCGCGGCGTTCGGCCGGTCGATTCGCGGAGACAGAATCTCCCGGTCGACATGCGCGACCACCGACTTGAAGTCCGCCGCCTCGTAATAGTGCTCGTTGATGCTGACGACCGGTGCATGATCGCAGCGCCCTACACAGGAAATATCGCGCACCTGCACAATGTCGGACGCGCCCGCGTACTGGTGCTCCAGCGCATGGCGCAGTTGTCGCGCGCCATTCAGGTGGCAGCTCATGTCGTCGCACACCCGCACATCGACGCGCACCGGCGGCTTCAGCCGGAAGTGCGGATAGTAGCTCGCGACAGAATGCACGTCCTTGATGGCCACGCCGCGCCGGGTGGCGATGCGGGCGATCTCGTTCGTGGGGACGAACCCCACGCTCTCCTGAACATGGCGCAGGTCTTCGAACACCCCCAGCTTGTTGCGGCCGGGTTCGATCTGCACCAGGACTTCAGGCGTTGCGGGCATTGCGGATCTTCCTCGCTGCGCGTTCGACTGCACGGTATTCAGGGCTTGCGCAGAATCTAGCAGACGGAATGAAGCGAGTCCAGCTATCAGGCAACCTATCGTGTGTCTGGCCCCGATGCTTTGTTTGATAACGTCGCCCAATCTGTGGCGGATTGCGGGAACGTTCATCGGAAATCCGCGGAGACTCAGCTTACGTATTGAAGGAATGCGCCGCACACGATACCTTTGTCCGCACAGTAGTTTGTTCTTCGAGGCCGTGAGTGTTGCCTAAGACTTCATCCTTGCAACTCCGTATCGCCGCGCCGCTGATCGTCTTTCTGTCGGCAGCGTCGCCCGCGCGCGCACAGACCACTGCGCTCCCGCCGCACGTCCGGGCAATCCTGGCTGCGACCCCCGAGATGACTCCCGCGGGCAAATACGTCGGCCCGGGCTCCTGCTCGGCGGTCGCCTGCCACGGAGGCATCCAGCCCCACTCCACCACCAAAGTTCTCCAGAACGAGTACAGCACCTGGGTCACGCAGGACAAACACGCCCGCGCCTACACCGCCCTCACCGGTTCGCTGGGCAAGCAAATGGCGGCGATTCTGAAGATCGGTCCCGCGGAGAAGGCCCCCAAATGCCTCGTCTGCCACGCCCTCAGCATCGACAAAGCCCACCGCGCGCGCGACTTCGACATCGCCGAGGGCGTCAGCTGTGAAAGCTGCCACGGGCCAGCGTCGCGGTGGCTCGGCCCGCACATCCAGCCCGACGCGAAGCACGCCGACATGGTGCGCCTCGGCCTGATCGACAACAAGACCCTCCCCGTCCGCGCCGGCCAATGCCTGACCTGCCATCTCGGCGCGAAGGGCATGGAAGTCGACCACGAAATGATCGCCGCCGGCCACCCCGACCTCACCTTCGAGCTCGACTCCTTCACCGCCGTCGAGCCGCCGCATTGGGTGGAAAAGAACGCCGACCCGCTCTTCGGCATGCGCGCCTGGGGCGTCGGACAGGCCGTCCAGATGCGCGAAAGCATGCTCCGCGTCGCCCGCCGCGCCCAGGCCGGGCCGTGGCCTGAGTTCAGCGAAATGGACTGCATCACCTGCCACCACGCTCTCACCGGCCCCGAAAGCTGGCGCCAGCAGCAGGGCTACGACGACCACCGCCCCGGCGACCCGCCCTACAACCTCGCCCGCTTCGTCGTCTTCCGCCACTTCGCCCGCGAAATCGATCCCGAAACCGCTCGCGAACTGGAAGCCGAAAGCGCCAAAGTAGCGCACCTCGTCACGTCTCTCAGCCCCGAGCGGACGCAAGTCGAAGTCGCGGCAAACCACGCGGCCTCCCTCGCCGACAAACTCGTCGCCGAAGTCGACGCCGCCCCGTACGACCGCGCCCGCACGCAGCGGCTGCTCAAAAGCATTGCGGCCGACGGCGACGCCATTTCCCGCCAGGGCGAGCGCAGCGCCGAGCAGGCAACCATGACCGTCGACTCCCTCTACATCGCCATCGCCAAAGCCGGCGCAGCCAACCCCGAAACCCGCGCGGCGATCGACCGCCTCTTCACCCAGGTCAAGAATCCGTCCGGCTACAACGCCCCGCAGTTCGCAGCCGGAATGAAGAGCGTCGCGGCCACCCTGCGTTAAACCCCTCAACCCTCAGACGCCCGGCACAGTCATCTCTACGCTCAAAACCTCTGCGCTCTGAGCTCTCCAGAACCCTCGCTCCTCAATCCCTCAAACCTCTCACCTGAACAGAGCGCCTTCACTCACCCGAACCCAAACTGGCAGCTCGCAGCTCGCGACTCGCAGCTGAAAATCGACCCGCAACCGCCGCCCAACCACTAATCCGTAGGGTCCGCCGGAAACTTCTGGTACGTCAACCGCACGCCCCGAATATAAATCTGGTCGGCACGAATCGCGGTCGGCGCCTCAAACCCAACCGCCCCACCTGCCGCCGCATAGTCGTCCTGGTCCACGCCGTCGCCCGACACGCCAAGCCCTCCAACCAGCTTGCCGTTGACATACAGCGGCGTGCTGCCGGGGAAGAAGACGATGCCGTCCTGGTTGGCGTTGGCCGGTTGCGACCCCTGCGTACACGGATGCGCAACGTCGTTGGTAAACAGCGGATAGAACGGCCCAGGCTGCGTTCCATCGATGCCTTCGGGATAAAGCGGTTGCGCCGCGAACCCAATCGTCCGGTTCGTCACAGCCGTCCCCGCCGGAACGCCGGGAAGATCAGCCGGATTCGGAGTGCCGCTGAAGTAGACCACGTTGCGCGACTTCGCCACCGCGACATCGACCGAAAACATCGTCGCGTCGGGCATGCGATACAGCGCCAGCAGACTGCCGTCCAGGTCGGCGACGGCAATCACAAACCGCGCCCGCGAGCCCGGCGGAAGCCGTATGGCCGCCCGCGTCGCTGCGCCTGTCGCGGCGGCGTTGGCGACGATCTGCTGCACCTGCGCCAGCGTCAGACCACCCAGCGTGCTTCCGCGCTCGGCGATCAGGTCGCCCTCAGGCGCCGCGCCCGACCCGGCAACCGGGCCGACGGAATACGTGCCGCTGGCCGTCCCAGCGGAAACGCCGGCGGGAATCGTCGTCTGGCTGACGAAGGGCAGCGTGACGCCGCCAACCACGACCGCGCCCGGGTATGGAACCACGGGCGCGAATCCGTTGCCGACGGTCCCGGCAACCGCCGCGTACTCGACGACCGCGTTGTAGTTCGGAGTCGAAGGCGCGGCGACGACGCCAATCCCGCCCGCCACGCGACCGTTCTTGAAGATGGAAACGCCGCCTGGATTGACGGCTGCATAGTCCGAGTCGAGCAGGTCGGCCTTGCCGGTCTGCATGCCGAGTCCGGGCGTTGCCGCGTGCAGCAGCGTCGGCACGGGAAGGCCCTGGCCGGGAAGATAGGTCGTGTTGAACGGACAGCCGCGATTGGTGCTTTCGATCCCGTACAGCGGCGCCGACTCGGAGTTCATGACGCCGGGAGGGAAGTGTATGCCGCTCAGGAAGCGCACGGTGCGCGAGCCAATGGGTGCCTGGTCGTTGGAGAAGAACGCGGCGGTGCGGGCCAAAGCAGCGGCAACTTCATCCGCGGGCTGCGGGACGTTGTAGTTGGCGAGTGCAGTCGCCGGCGCGCCCGCGTTGCTGTACACGGCGACGATTTGGCCGCGTCGGTCGCTGACGGCAATCACCAGCGGCACGTTGACCGAAGCAGCCGCAGCGGTCACAATCGACGCAACCTCAGCCTGCGTCAAAATATTGTTTCCCGCGCTGGGTGTAAACGGCGGCGCAGCGGCGGTGTTCGTCCCCGTCCCGCACCCAGCCAGACCAAGCGTCCATAGGCACGCGAAGCAGGCAAGTCGGACACGGATTTGGCCGAAACCATCGAACAAGCGAATCTCCACGAACCTCGCAGCCAGATTACGCGACTGCAAACCATCGGTACAGAGCTTCCAACTGGCAACTCGTAACTCGTAACTCGTAACTGGAAACCGACAACCCCCAACCGAGAACCCGCAACCAGTATGATGGGCAACATTCCAATGGCTCACTGGACCAGCGTGCGAGAGTGGGGAACCAATGCCTGGCGGGCGGCTGCGATTGCCGCCGTCGCGACGGCGCTGGTCTTCGCGGCCTCGCGTTCCACGCCGTTCGTCTACCTCAACGCCTGGACCTACGACTTCACCGTGGACCACGCCGGCCTCTCCGCTCCCTCGCGCGACGTTGTGTTCGTCGACTTCGACGAGGACACATTCCATCGCATCGGCAAGTATCCCGTGCCGCGCGACGCGGTCGCCGCTGTCGTCAAGGCCGTTGGAGCGCAGAAGCCGCGTGTGATCGGCCTCGACATCCTGCTCTCCGAGCCGCGCACCGCGGTCGAAGACGCGGCAATGCAGGACGCGCTCACCTCCGCCGGAACGGTGATCCTGGCGAGCCAGGATGCAGCGGGTGTCCTTCCCGCCGAGCGCGCGCTGCCGATCTTCTGCCAGCCCGAAGACCCCAAAGCTCCCTCCGGCTTCTGCAAGGACGGCACGCCGGGAGCGATGGGCTACGCGACCATCAACCTGCCCTTCGATCCGGATGGGTTCGTTCGCCAGGCCCTGCTGTTTTCGGGCGGACCGAATCCCGCCGTCTCATTTCCGGTGACGATGGCGCAGCAGTACACGGGGAAGGCCATCGAGCCCGTCGACGCCACTCACGGCCGCTTCAACGGCCACGATCTCTTTTACGCCGACCGCAACAGCGTCAAAACCATTCTGGTCGGGTCGTGGAGCCGCGAACCGGCAACCAGCATTCCAGCGTGGAAGTTCATGACGGGCGAAGTCGCTCCGAACGCTGTGACCGGCAAGCTCGTCCTCATCGGCCAATCGAACGACGCGGCCCGCGACCAGGACATTACTCCGCTCTTCCGCGCGGGCGACGATCAGCAGCGCATGGCGGGAACGCAGGTCCACGCCGCGGCGATCCGCAGCCTGCTCGAAGGCACGGCCGTTCGTCCCGCCCCGCGCGCGCTGATCTGGGGTATCGTCTTCGCAGTCTGCTGGCTCGCCTCGCTGCTGCTGCTCGCGCTACGCACATGGCTCGGAGTCTGCTGTGCCGTTCTGCTGGCAATCCTGCCCGGCATCGCCGGCCTGCTGCTGTACGCAAAGATCCGGTTCTGGCTGCCGTTTCTTCCCGCGCAGGCAGGAGTCGCGGTGACGCTGCTGCTGACCATCGGCCTGAAGTTCATCATGGAGCGCCTGGTCGCGAACGAAGCACGCGAGCAGCGCCGCGAACTGATGAGCCTCTTCTCCAGCTACGTCGATCCGGCCGTCGCCAACACCATCTGGGAGCGCCGCGACGAACTCTCCCTCGCCGGCGAAGAGCGCATCGCCACGGTAATGTTTACCGACATCCGCAGCTTTACCGCGCTCAGCTTCGGCCGTCCTCCGGCGGACGTGCTGCGCTGGCTCAACCGCTATCTGACCGCGATGGACGAAGTCATCCGCGAGCACGGCGGCTTCCTGAACAAATTCATCGGCGACGGCCTGATGATCATCTTCGGCCTGCCCCTCAGCCGTGGCGTGCGCGACGACGCAGCGCGAGCTCTGCACGCGGCGCTGGCGATGCTGCAACGGGTCGACGCGCTGAATCGGCAACACGCCGGCAATCCGGACATGCCGCAACTGCGTATAGGTATTGGTATCCACACCGGGCCCCTGATGGCGGGAAGCATCGGCTCAGCCACCCGCCAGGAATATAGTGTTATCGGCGAAACAGTGAACCTCGCGTCGCGGCTGGAAAGCCTGAACAAGCCTTTCCACACCGAGATACTGTTGAGCCAGGCCACGCACGACCTGCTCCATGAAGATTTCCCCGCCTTTCGCGCGCTGGGCGACGCAAAGGTGCCCGGATTGGAAGAGCCGGTTGCGATCTACACGATTGCACCGGCGGATGAGGTTTTGAAATGACTCGAATCATCGCGCAGAAAATAATCTTCATCGCAGCCACCGCAGGAATGCTCGGCATCGGCAGCGCATGGGCCCAGACCGCCGGAACAGCCACTCCCAGGCCCGCCCGTGTGCGCGCCAAGCTCGACGGCTTCGACCTGACTCCGAAGAATGCCGCGCCAGTTCGCCGCCCGAACCAGATTGGCGGCGTCTCCCGCGGCCTCGGCACGCTCGTCCTGTACGCGCCGACGATGGGCAAGTCCTACACGCTGACGCCCACCTTCTCCTGGCGCTCCGACGACCCCAAAGGCGAATACACGTTCCGCGTCTCGCAGCCCGGGATGGGCGCGGATGCGGTGTACGAGGCCAAGGTTGTCGGCGACCGCTTCACGTATCCCGCGGATGCACCCGCGCTCAAGGCCGGCGAGACCTATGTCTGGACGGTGCAGCCGACGGTGGACATGCTTGGCGGCCCGGCCTCCGCGAGTCTCGTCATCGTCGGCGGCGCCGAGCGCGAGGCAGTCGACGCAGCCCTTGCCAAGGCGCAGAGCCAGCCCGATCCGGCAGCCGCCGCCGCGAAGGTGTATACAGATATGCGGCTGTGGTTCGATGCGGTGGCCGCGTATTCCAGCCTCATCGAGCGCTTCCCGGCCCGCAATGATTTCTATCAGGCCCGGGCCGACCTCTACGACCAACTGCCCGCGACCTCGGCCCTGGCCGATGCCGACGCAGCCAGGATCCACAAGTAAATCTGGGCCAAAGCGAAGAAGCAGGCGGAGAAGCAATGGATAGAGGCGTGCCGTCGCAGCCGCCCATTCCGGCGATGGAAGTGCGCATCTGGGGCGCCCGCGGCTCGGTGCCCACTCCCGCGGCCGAAAACCTCCGCGTCGGCGGCAACACCGCCTGCGTCGAAGTCAAAGTCGCCGGCGGCGAGAGCTTCATCTTCGACGCGGGGACCGGCATTCGCAACCTCGGCCTGGCCCGCGCCGCGCGCGCAGACCAGCAGAGCGACCTGCACATCTTCCTCACCCATTTTCACTGGGACCACCTGCAAGGCTTGCCCTTCTTCACGCCGCTGTACTCGGCCGAAAACACCATCACATTCCACTCGGCCTGCACCGCCGGCCATCTCCGCCATGTGCTCAACGGCCAGATGACGAACCCGTATTTCCCGGTGCGCTTCGACCTGCTCGCGGCGCAGATGAACTTCGCGCAGATTGAGGAAACCGCTGTCCGGTTCGGCGAAGTCGAGATTGCGTCCTTCAAGCTGCATCACCCCGGAGGGGCCTGCGGATACACAATCGACGCCGGCGGCGCGCGAGTGGTCTACGCCACCGACCACGAGCATGGTTGCGCCTCCGCCGACGCTCGCGTGCTAGCCGCGGCGCGGGGCGCGGATGTGCTCATCTACGACGCGCAATTTACTCCGGAGGAATACCCGGCCCACCAGGGCTGGGGACACAGCACATGGCTGGAAGCGACCCGAATTGCGGCCACCGCTGGAGTGAAACAGTTGGTGCTCTTCCACCACGATCCCGGCCACACCGACGACGACATGTTAAGCATCCTCGACCACGCGCGGAGAGAATTCCCCAACACCAGCCTGGCCGTCGAAGGAACGATATTCGCGGCTCCGTCAACCTGCTGAATTCCAAAATGGGAATTGGGATGGGGTATACAACACGGCGGTCGTGCTGGGGGAGCCGCGTGCGCGTATCCCGCGGACTACGCTCTACTTAACCCCGAGCGGGCCGGCCGGATGTGAGGAGTTTGGCTGACGAAACAGGCCAATGTCCGTGGAGCAACCCTGCTCCCGTTGTGTCCTCTGCTTCTCCTCTTACACAAGATGTCTTCGGGGAATTCGCTGATGCGTCTCTCTTTGTCCGTTCAGGCATCCTATGGACATCACATTGGCGAACAAACAGGCCATCGGACAAACACGATGAAGGGAAGCGAGGCCAGTCCGAGGGCACGAGATATCGCGCGGCACCTCATCGCTTACGAAGCAACCGCCGAACGGCGATCGACACCGCCGCAGCCCCCGGCGTTCAGGGTCTGCGAGAAGATGCGCCGCCCCTTGAGCACGCTGACTGGGACGGCGGGTTTTCGCTCGTTGCTGATGCGGGCGCTCACTTTGGCGAAGCGTGAGGCTTCTGCGCTCGACGCGGTGAAGGTAAAGGAAGACGGCTCGCTGGACGGGCCGGCCTGTAGCGCGGAAGGGCCGGGAGGCGCGCTGCTGATCGCCCAGTTGCTCGGTCTGCTGATCGCGTTTATCGGCGATGGCCTGACGATGCGGCTTCTATACGAAATCTGGCCGGATATGCTCGGCGCCGATTTGAACTCCGGGGGAAAGGAATAGCATGGCCCAGCGCGACAGAGTGAAGATCGGTAAATTGCCCACGGGAGCGCCCGGGCTCGACGAAATTCTGGGTGGCGGCCTGCCGGAGCTTTCCTTCAACATCATCGCCGGCGCGCCGGGCAGCGGCAAGACCACTCTCGCCCACCAGTTCATCTTCGCCAACGCCACGCCGGAGCGCCCTGCAATTTATTTCACCGTGCTCGGCGAGCCGGCCCTGAAGATGCTGCGCTATCAGCAGCAATACTCCTTCTTCGATATGGAGAAGCTCAACAACACGGTTCGCTTCGTGAATCTGAGTGACTTGCTGTTGAAGAGTGGGCTGTCGGCGGTGCTGGAAGAAATCTCGACGCAGGTCGAGGCCATCAATGCGGGGATCGTGATTGTGGACTCTTTCCGCAGCGTCATGCGGACCGCGCACGACTGCAACAACGAGGTCGAGGTCCAGGCGTTTATACAGCAGTTGGCTCTGCTTCTCGCCAGTTCGGAAGCGACGACGTTTTTGATTGGCGAGTACTCCGAGGCGGAGATGCGGGACAATCCAGCGTTCACGGTGGCCGATGGAATCTTCTGGCTATATCAGCAGGTGGAACGCAATTCGGTGGTGCGCAAGCTGCAGGTCATGAAGTTGCGCGGCCAGATGTCGGTCCCCGGCATGCACACGTTTCGCATCACCGATGCCGGCCTGCAAGCCTTCTCGCGCACGCTTGGACTGGCCGGAAAGAAGCTCGGAAATCCATCCGCAAAGCGGCTCTCAACCGGCATTGCGGCGCTCGATGAAATGATGGGTGGCGGCGTCCCTGAAGGCGACAGCCTGTTGATCGCCGGTTCTTCGGGCACGGGCAAATCTCTACTGGCGACGCAGTTTATCGCCGAGGGCATTCGCGCCGGGGAGCCCGGAATTGCCGTCATCTTCGAAGAACGCGCCGAGGACTATGCAAACCGCGCCTCCGCCTTCGGCCTGGACCTCAAGACCCCGCTCCAGGATGGAAACCTGGAGGTCGTCTACCTTCGCCCCCTCGATCTTTCCGTCGACGAGATGATGCAGGAAATCCTCGATGCCGTCGAAAGGACCGGAGCCAAGCGTCTCGTCATCGACTCGCTGGACCGCTTCGAACTGGCGCTGGCCACGGGGTTCCGCATCGATTTTCGCGAGTCGCTCTATCGCATGATCCTGGCGTTGACGCGGGTCGGCATCACCATCATGAGCACGCTCGAAATGGAGGAGTCCTTCACCGAACTGCGCTTCAGCGCGTACCCCATTTTGTTCCTTACCGACGACATTATCCGCATGAGGTACGTCGAGATCGACGGTCAACTGCACATGATCATGATGGTCGTGAAGATGCGTGGAAGCGCGCATAGCAAGGACATTCGCGAATACGAGATCGCCTCCGGCGGCATCGTCGTCGGCGAGCGGATGACGAACTACGTCAACCTCATCACCGGCATCCCGAAACGCGTGGAACCGGCTACCGGCGAACCTTCAGGAGAACGCGCAGGATGAGCCAGATCTCGAAAATGCCAACGGAACGCCACGATGCCGGGCCGCAACTGGTGCAGAAGCCAAGTCCTTTTAGCGCGGCTGACGCCGTTGCGATGAACGAGGCCCTCCTGATCGGCTCTGTACGGCAGCATGAACTGACGGAGGCGGCGGAGCAACTGACGCTCCAGTTGCAGGCCGAAATCGTTGCTCGCAAGAAGACGGAGGAGGCGCTGATTGCCAGCGAAAAGCTGGCCTCGGTCGGTCGCATGTCGGCCGTGCTCGCGCACGAAATCAACAACCCCATCGCCGCTGTGATGGACATTCTTTATCTCATCAGGGACATGGGCGGATTGCCCGATCCGGTCCCCGAGTATCTCGAAATGGCGGACGGAGAACTCAAGCGCATCGCGCACATCACCCGCCAGACACTGGGCTTCTGTAGCGAAATGTCGACCCCCACCACATTCCGCGTCTGCGTCTTGCTGGACTCCGTGAAAGACATGTTGAAGGCCAAAATCAAGTCGAAAAACGCAGTCGTGGAATTACAGTGCGACGACAAAATGGAGATTGAGGCAATGGATGGGGACCTGCGCCAGGTATTCTCGAACTTCGTTCTAAACAGCCTTCATGCCATCGACGAGGGTGGCAGAGTGACGATGCGGGCTTCCGTCTCTCGCGGTCCGTTGCACGGAAACCGCCGCATTCGGATCACCGTCTCGGACAATGGCGGCGGCATGGACGCAGCGACCCTCCCGCAAATATTCGAGCCGTTCTTTACCACCAAGGGCGCCGTAGGAAACGGCCTCGGCTTATGGGTCAGCAAGCAGATCATCGACAAGCACGGCGGCTCGTTGCGCGTCCGCTCCTGCACCCAGGGAATTCATCGTGGCACGACATTTTCCGTGGTCCTGCCTGCTTTTGTGGCCTAACCTCAAAAGTTGTCAAGCCCCCCGGCCTGTGCAAAACTCCCAAACCCCGCATAAAAACAGGCAAAAGTAATTTCTAACACCGTGCATGATATATACCTCAACTCGGTACAATTAACTCAGCACTCAAAACTCACAACTCAAAACGGAACAACTCCCTCCCAGACGCCAACCCCGCGGAACCTTTACGCTCGTTCAGCCCAGGCGCTGCCGGTGCGGGCAAACGGAGGTACGAAGCTAAGCCCTTTCGATAAGGGACTTTGCGAGAAATAGAGGGGAGGGGAAAGCAGGAAAACTGGAAACCGGAAACCGGCAACCGGCAACCGGCAACCGGCAACCGGACAGCCACCAAACAAGCTCGGAGCCGGTAGCTCGCAGCTGGAAGCTGATTGCACAAAGCGAGCGCCGCCGCAGCAGAGGTACACACCTAAACCCTTTCGATAAGGGACTTTGCGTGAAATAGGGGGGAGGGGTACCACGATCACCCCATCGCCAGCTGCACCAGCAGCACCACATTCAGCGTCACGATGATCGCCACCGTCGTCCACCCGGCGATCCGTATCCGCGGGGCCGAAGCGAAATCCGACATCACATTCGGCCGGTTGGTCAGAATCAGCAGCGGAATCAGCGCAGCCGGCAGCGTAAAGCTCAACACCGCCTGCGACAGCACGATAATCTTCAGCGGCGACAGCCCAACGGCGATCACCACGATCGCCGGAATAACCGTAATCAGCCGCCGCAGAAAAATCGGAAAGCGTATGTGCAGGAAGCCCTCGATAATCACCTGCCCGGCCATCACGCCCACCGTCGAGCTGGACAGCCCGGAGCACAGCAGCGCCACCGCGAACGCCCCTGCGGCCATCGGCCCCAGCAGCGGCCCCAGGGTCTTGTACGCCACCTCGACATCGTCCACCACCACCCCATGCGAAAACGCCACCGCGGCCATGATGATCATCGCCGAATTGATCAACCACGCCCCATTCATCGCCACAAACACGTCGATCAGCTCATACCGCAAATACTCCCGCAGTATCGACGGCCTGACCCGCTTTGGAGGCTCCGCCAGTTCCACCCGCCGCGGCTGCACCAGCGCCGAGTGCAGATAAATCACATGCGGCATCACCGTCGCCCCCAGCATCGACACCGCCAGATACACACTGCTGCTCAACTCCTTCTTGCTGCCGGTCGCGAACGTCGGCAGCAGCGTATGCAGCGCCGCCTGCTGCCAGTCCGGATGCACCAGGAAAACCTCAACGGCATAGCAACCGCCGATGATCGCCAGGAACACCATGATCCCGCGCTCGAACCACCGGAAACCCGCCAGGTCCAGCGCAAGGATCGCAAACACCAGCACCGTCGAAACCAGCGCCGCGGCCAGCAAACTCTGCGTCGCGCTCCATCCACGCGCCAGCAGCGCCGGCCCAAACAGCAGGTAAAGCCCCAGCGCCGCGCCGATAAACTCCGCCAGATCGGTCGCGATCGCCGCAATCTCCGCCGCGACCCATAGGAAGATCGTCATCGGCCGCGAGAAGTGTTTGCGGCAGTTCTGCGGCAGCGTAAGTCCGGTAACGATGCCCAGCTTCGCCGACAGATACTGGATCAGGATGGCCATCGCATTCGACCACAGCAGCACCCACAGCAGCCTGTAGCCGAAACGGCTTCCACCTTCTATATTGGTGGCAAAGTTCCCCGGATCGATATATGCAATGGACGCCACAAACGCCGGTCCGAAGTATTTCCACACCTCATTGCGCCGGAACGCCGGAACATGCCCGCCTGTCCCCGGCTCAGCCGTCTCAGCCGCTGCCGCAGCTTCTCTGCTACTGTCATCGGAGTTGAAGTGAGGGCCGTCCATCCTCTATGAGTATAGAGAACAGCATCTTGCACGCCTGAACACAGCCTCATAAAGGAGCGTTCGATGACCAGCCTCACCGGCAAAGAAGTCCTCACCTGGAACGACAGCAATGCGAAGCGCTGGCGCAACCTGCTCGGCAAGCATCCCCATGCGCTCTCCGTGCGCTGCGACATCCGCGGCGGTTCCACCGTCGCCGACCTTCTGCAACACATCGTCGCAGCCGAGCTCCGCTACGCCGAGCGTCTCCACGGCGAGCCCGTCACCGAGTACGAAGACATCCCCAAAGCCAGCGTCAACGACATCTTCGACACCCACGACCTGGCCTTCGCCAAATACCGCGGCCTGCTGGAGAACGACTCCTACGAATGGCACACCGACATCGAGTTCACCACCAAAGACGGCCTCGTCGTCGCCCCCCGCCGTGTGGTCCTGTTCCACGCCATGCTGCACTCCATCCGCCATTACGCGCAACTCGCCACGCTGCTCCGCCACGCCGGCATCGCCGCCGACTGGCAGCAGGACTTCCTCTTCACTACCGGCCGTCTTATCGAGCGCCGCGTCTCCGGAACCCGCGCGTCCAGCGCCCACATGAATCCCTCTGCACGCGCCATCATCTAACCCTTCTGGGTACTGAGTCGACGTATCCAGAAGGTAATACCCTCCATGATCACGATGCGCCCTGCCGCCGAACGCGGCCACGCCAACCACGGTTGGCTCGATGCCAACTTCACCTTCAGCTTCGCCAACTACTACGACCCGGCCTGGATGGGCTTCCGCGCCCTCCGCGTCATCAACGACGACATCGTCGCCCCCGGCCGCGGCTTCGGCAAGCACCCCCACGACAACATGGAGATCCTCACCTACATGATCTCCGGCTCCCTCGGCCACAACGACTCCACCGGCGGCTCTGGAGCCATCACCCCCGGCGAGCTCCAGCACATGTCCGCCGGAACGGGCATCTTCCACTCCGAGCAGAACGCCTCGCAGACCGAAGAGTCCCACTCACTGCAGATCTGGATCCAGCCCAACCGGCGCAACGTCAAGCCGGTCTACAACCAGCGCCGCTTCCGCGTAGCCGAGGAGCCCAACAAGTTCCACCTCCTCGCCTCTGGAGGGAATACAGCCGGCCGCGACGATAGCTTCGCGATGTACGCCGACGCCGACCTCTTCGCCGCCGTCATCGAACCCGGCGCCACCGTCACCCACACCTTCGGCAAGCCCTACGGCTGGCTCCACGTCGTCCGCGGCGAAGTGAACCTCTCCGGCGCAAAACTCAAAGCCGGAGACGGCGTCGCGCTTAGCAACGAAGAGGCCATCACCCTCACTACCCCCACCGGCGGCGAAGTCCTCCTCTTCGACCTCGACTAGGGCATCGAAGGCGAAGTCCACAAGCGCGGAGTCACCAAACCGCTATGCCGTAAGGAGTCACGGAGGGCAAAGCAGCTGCTTTGCCCTCCGCAACAATCGCGTCCACTTAGAAGTGAAAGCCCACCTCCGCCGTCAGCGCTCGCGGTGTCACGTAGTGCGTCCCGCTGAACGTTGAAAGGAAGTTGTACAACGCCACCTTGTTCGTCAGATTTACCGCCGTGACACGCAGACTCACGCGGTGAGTGTCCCCATGAAAGAGATTGTCTTCTCCAAGGGAAACGTCGAACAGATTGCGATGCGCGATCCGAGGTGGGTTCTTGTCGTCGTCCTCCGTGTTCGGTGCGGGGATGTTGACGAGCTGAGATGTGAGTTGGTTGGCCAGGCAAAGGTCCGGCAACGCCGCAAACGGAGTTGCTTTGACGCCATCGCATGTGAGACCAGCCTGAAATTGCTGATCTGCTGTCAGCCCGCTCAGGTCGATGTAGTTCTGTCCGTTGATGACAACGCCGCCGCACGGACTGTTGGCCCCGTTCGGATTGAAGCAGGGCACCGAGCCAGCCGTCAGACCGCTATCGAACCGCCAGTTGAAACCGATGAAAGGACCATTCTTGAAGGGAGTTTGATATTGCAGGTGGGTCGTTTGATTGAAGCGCTCGTCGTGATCGATGCGGAACGGAAAGCCGCTTTGCCCAACCGTAGCGCCTGCGCCTGCGCTCTGCGGTGGGAAGAACCGGGCAGCCACACCCGACATCACAACGAAGGCTGTTAGGTTGTGAAAGTTAGGCACGTCCGCGCGCAAAGCGAAACCCGGAATCTTCGAATTGTGCCAGTCGATCGGGAATGTGATTGGCGTGTTGCCGACCACGCTGAAATCGAACGCGTTATGTGTGTACTTCCAGATGTAGTCACCGCTCACAACGAGGTTTTTGCCGAAGGCCTGTTGTAAGCCGGCATGAAATTCATTCTTGAAGCCCGGTTGCACAATCGCGTCGCCACCCTGGCAAGCCAGTAGCGGATTGAGGATCGCGTTACCGCAACCCTGGCTGGAGATGACCAGGTTTTCATTGAATGGAGTTTCAAGCGTTCGTGCATAGGAAGCTCGGAGCACCGTTCCGGTCTTCTTGATGCTGTACGCCGCTCCCAAACGAGGTTCCGCCTGGCGCGCCGTACTGAGCCCGTTATAAAGGTCGCCACGGATGCCCACGTTGAAGTTCCAGTTCCCGGCCTTGATCTGGTCCTGTACATAAAGCGCCAGCTCCTTGATGTCGGCATGACCGAAGTAGCTGAATAGTCCGCCGCCACGCGTGAGGTCGAATGGCAGAAGATCGGGATCGAACGTTCCACCGAGGCCTGGATCGTTGGAAACCAGGCCAGCGGCGGCACATTGCCCCGGATCGCTAAACCCGCTCTGGGCTGCGCCGCTTGCATCGACGCACGGAGCATTGAAGGTCGAATCCACAATGCCAAGTTGATCGTGTTCCCGCAGAAACGTATGCGAGTATACGGCGCCCATTTTGATCGTGTTGTGACCTTTCACGTAGGACAGATCGGTATGGACACCGGCGTTCGTCAACTGCCGCTGCTGCGCAATGGATTCCGTACCCAGCGGACTAAGATCGGCCAACAGGTTCTTGCTGGGGTAATAGTTGTACTGGTCGCGACGCACGTACGGAGAGAAATTGAAGACCGCGTTCGCGCCGAAGATGTGCGTGAAAGTTGGTGCGATGTTGAACGTTTCGATCTTGTTGCGCTGATCGGTGTTTCCGACATCTGTGAAAACCGGGTTCGCTCCACTGCCGCCGCTCGTAACATTCTGCACCTGCAGGTTGTCGTAGGCGTTCGGCGTCTGAAACCACGAACGGCTGTAGGTAAGGTTCAGGTGGGCCGAACTATTGGCAGAGAACTGACGATCGATGCGATCGAATATATTCTGTTCATTGCCCTTGGCGTGAAAAACGGAGAACTCTGCCGGGTCGAGGAAGCGCCCGGTGTTGAGACCATCCACTTCAATGAAGTTACCGCCCTTTGGACCGCCATGGGCGAGATCGAACGAAGTCGTCGATGTACCGAACGTACCGTAAGACGCGGTGACGCTACCGGTCGGCTTTGTAACCCCCTGGCCCGAGCGAGTGGTTACGTTAATGATCAAGGCTGTCTTGTCTCCATACTCAGCCGGAGGTGCGCCGGAGATGACTTCGATCGACTGGATCGAGTTCGACGGAATCTGGTTTGAGAAGACTTTGCTCTGCTGGTCTGTAATGGGTTGGCCGTCCAGCGAGAAAGAGTTCGAAGCATGATCGCCCAGGCCATGGAAAAGACCGTTCGAGTCGGCCGCAACACCCGGAGAAGAAAGTGTGACAAGCGAACTCAGCGTTGAGGAAGGTGTTTCGAGAGGCAGCTTCTGAAAGAGGGCGCGGTCGAGATCGGTATGGAATACCGAGCTGCTTTCCAGCAGGTCCGAAGCCTCGACCTCGACGACCGTCGACGACGTACCGACCTTCAGTGACTCATTCAAGACGACAGGTACGGTGGACCGAATGTCAACGTCTCGTGCAACGGACGAGAAGCCTGATCCGGTCACCATGACGTGATAAGGGTTCAACGGAATGTTGGTAAACAGGTAGTGTCCGGCACTATCGGTCGTGTTGCTGCGGTTATATCCGCTGACCGGGTTGATGAGGTTTACGACCGCACCCGGAAGCACGGCTCCGGTTGAGTCGCTGACGACGCCGGACAGAGTGCCGGCGCTTCCTGCGGATTGGGCCCAAAGGCCTGAAAAGTTTGAGAACAAAAACACGAATGCTACGAAGACGACGCGTCTGATGGACGTGTGCATACACTACCCCCTTGGAGTTGTTTTGCGCTGATTTTTAAGTTCGGGTCTACGAGAGGTAGGCGTCAGCAGGCGGGGGTCGTGTGAAAAGCGCGGACTTTGGGAGGGCTCGCGAACGTGCTGGGGGAAGGGATACAACAACGATGGTCGCGACTAGGACTGGAGCGGTAAGGACCGGTACCGCTGAAGTACTGTCGTGGCCAACACAATGGGCCGTTATGCATAAGCCGCAATCGCCATGAACAGCGTTGTCGGGATGACTGTGCGTGACAGAGAGCGTTCCGCCTAGCAGGACTAGCCCAACGCATACCATCGCAAGGAGAAGTCTCCAGCGCGATTGCATCTGAGCGGTTGTCTTTTGGCGCAACATATCAAAACTATAGCTTGGCTGGACGAAAATTGGGAACAGATTTTGTGGACGCTCCGCTCAATCTGGAACTCTCGGAACCACAGGTTCGCCTTACTGCCCGGTAGACCCAAACCCCGCCACACCCCGCGGAGCCTCCTCCAGCGAATCGGTCTCCTCAAACACCGCCTGAATCCGCTCGACAATCCGCAACTGCGCGACCCGATGTCCCGGAGCAATACTCTGCGGCTCGTGCGAAAGGTTCGTCAGCACCACCTTCAACTCCCCGCGATACCCCGGATCGATCGGCCCCCGCCAGCGTCGTCAACCCCCGCAAGGCAGGCCCGCTGCGGTCTTCTACCAGCGCTCCATGCAAAGAGCGAAAAAACTAAAGATTCAAGAGAATTCGTCGCCTTTGGCTCACTTATATTGGTTTCCTTGCGGAAGTCTAACTCTTTGCCAACTCCGCCTTCACCATTTCGCTGACCACTTTGCCGTCGGCGCGGATGCCGTCCGCGAGCAGGCGCTGCTGGACGACCTTCATCACCGTTCCCATGTCGCGAGGGCCGGGGCGTGTGCCGGCGGCGTCCGCTGTAACGTGCTCGATGGCGCCGTGGACGACGGCGCGGATTTCGTCTTCGCCCGCGGCCTGCGGCATGTAGGCGTCGATGATGCCGATTTCGATCTGTTCCTTCGCCGCGAGCTCGGGGCGGTTGCCCTTGGTGAAGCTCTCGACGCTCTCCCGACGTTGCTTTAGCAGCGTCGTCAGGATCGCCTGCTCCTCGGCGTCGGTGAGCGGTTGGCGCTTGTCGATCTCTTTGGACCTGAGCGCGGACTTGACCATGCGCAGGGTCGTCAGCTTGTCGGCCTCGCGCGCCTTCATTGCCGTGATGATGTCTATGCCGATGCGCTCGCCGATCTTTGCCATGGTTCTCGCCTCCGTACCGCCATCTACCAGAGTATCAAGTCGCGGGGCCGGTAGAATAACAGCATGATACGCAAGATTCGTCTTTTTACGCCTGGACCGACGCCCCTGCTTCCCGCCGCGCAGTTTGCGATGGCGGCCGCCGACATTCACCACCGTACGCCGGAGTTCCGCGCGCTGTATACGCGGGTGCTCGCGCAGCTCAAGGATTTTGTGGGCACGAAGAATGACGTGATCATCCTGTCGTCGTCCGGGACGGGCGCGATGGAGGCGTCGGTGTCGAACCTGACGTCGCCCGGAGACCGCGTGCTGGTGCTGAGCGCGGGCAAGTTTGGCGAGCGGTGGTCGGGGATTTGCAAGGCGTTTGGCTGCGAAGTCGACCTGGTCAGCGTGCCCTATGGGCAGACTTTCAATTTGGATGAGGTGAAGGCCGCGCTGAAGCTGGAGACGCGCGCCGTGTTCGTGCAGGCGAATGAAACGTCGACCGGAGCGCGGCACGATGTGAAGGCGCTGGGTGAAATTTTGAAGGCGGCGAAGTCCGAGGCGCTGTTGATTGTCGATGGCATCACGGGTCTCGGCACGAGCGACCTCGATATGGACGCGTGGGGGATCGATGTGCTGATCGGCGGCTCGCAGAAGGCGGTCATGATTCCGCCGGGGCTGAGCTACCTCGCGATCAGCGAACGCGCGTGGGAGCGCATGGAGGCGACCTACAATCCGCGCTACTACTTCGACCTGCGCAAGGAGCGCAAGAACGCCAAGAACGGCGAGAGCGCCTACACGCCGGCGGTCGCGCTGATTGCGGCTCTGGGCGCGGCGCTGGACTGGATTGCGGCGCAGGCGGATGGCGATCTTGCGGCTGGGCGGAAGAAGCTCGTCGATAATGCCGAGACGATTGCGGCGATGACGCGCGCGGCGATGGTGGCGATGGGGTTCAAGCTGTTTGCGGCGACTCCCGGAGCGGCTGCGACGGCGGTGTATGCGCCTGAGGGCACGGACTCCGGTGTGGTGGTGAAGGAGTTGAAGTCGCGCTTTGGAGCGATCATTACCAACGGCCAAGGTGAGATGAAGGGGCAGATTTTCCGGATTGCTCACCTTGGGTTCTTTGATTTCCTGGATACGATGTCGCTGCTCGCGGCGATCGAGCAGGTGGTGGTGAAGTCGCTCCCGCAGATGGGTGTGGAGTTTGGGACGGGGTTGGTGGCTGCGCAGAAGGTTTACGCGCAGCACGTGAAGTGATTTCTTCTAATCCTTGCGAGACAGCATTGATATTCACGAAAATGGTGCAACCCACACAAAGAACCCTGATATTCACACCCTGCCACGACATTCTTATGAACCTAAACCGCCTAACATAAGAGCAGGCAAAGAAATGGAGTGGCCTCCAAATCTCACCTGCTCTTTGTCTGCTTGCGATTCGGGAACCGAAGGAAGCCTCCAAAGCTTCCTTCGGTGATTCGCGAACTTAGTGTTACATATCGTGCCGAGGATCATTTTGTGCGAAAAGTGCGATTCTGCACTATATTCGCAGCAATTTCGTACCGATTTCCGCACACTTCCACACAGAGCACCACCCATCCTCAGCCACTAGATAGAGACACTACAGATTCATGGCAGCCCTTGTAATGCCTTCCCCAATGGGGGACGGTCTCCCGTCGTCCATCCATACCGAAATCGCCATTCTTGGCGCGATGCTGCTCGATGCAGTCGCCATCAGCGATGCGACGGCGAAGCTGCGTGCGGAAGACTTTTCGCTGGACTCGCATCAGCGGATTTATCGCACGATTCTCGATCTGCTTGCGGTGAATCATGCGGTTGATTTTCTGACCGTGCAGGATGCGCTGGCGAAGAAGCGCGAGTTGGAAGCGATTGGCGGGCCGGCGTATCTGGCGTATTTGACGGAGGGTATTCCGCGGAACCTGAACATCGAGAGCTACGTCCGGATCGTCAAGGACAAGAGCCTGCTGCGGCAGTTGATGAGCATTTTCTCTGAAGGCATGGCGCAGGCTTCCGACCAGACCGAAGAGGCGACGAAAGTCCTGAATGATGTGGAAGCGCGACTGGCCGATGTGGCCGACTCCGCGATCAACCGCGGCTTTTCGGGGATTGGCGAAATTGTTGCGAGCTCTTTCGGCAGCATCGACGCGCTGTATGAGCAGGGGCGCGAGATTACCGGGCTCGCCACGCACTACATCGATTTCGATAAGATGACGAGCGGTTTGCAGCCTAGTGAACTCATTATTATTGCTGCTCGTCCCAGTATGGGAAAAACCGCTTGGGCCATAAACATCGCGCAAAACTGCGCCGTGCGAGACAACAAGGTCGTCGCGATCTTCTCGCTCGAAATGTCGAAGGAGTCGCTGCTGCGGCGCATGTTGGCGAGCGAAGCGAATGTGAATTCGCGGCTGATCCAGACGGGATTCATTCCGCGCTCCGACCGCGACAAGCTGATCAACGCGCTGGAACGGCTGATGAGCTCGAAGATGTTTGTCGACGATACTCCGGGGATTACGCTGGCGGAGATGCGCGCGAAGGCGCGGCGGTTGATGCAGCAGGAAGGGCGGCTCGACCTGATCGTGATCGACTATTTGCAGTTGATGACGGGCTCGGCGGGGTCGAGCCAGAAGAAGTTTGAGAACCGGACGCAGGAAGTCAGTTCGGTGTCGCGCGGGTTGAAGGCACTGGCGAAAGAACTGCGCGTGCCGGTGGTGGCGCTGTCGCAGCTTTCGCGTGGATCGGAGCAGCGGGCCGGCGACAAGAAGCCTCTGCTTTCAGATTTGCGCGAGTCGGGATCGATCGAGCAGGACGCGGACGTGGTGGCGTTTATCCATCGCGAGGAGTATTACAACCGTGAGGACGAAGACCTGAAGGGCAAGGCGGAAATCATTATCGCCAAGCAGCGCAATGGGCCGACCGGCGTGGTGCATATGGCGTATATCGCCGACTACACGCGGTTCGAAAATCTCGCCAAGGGCAATTCCGGCGGCGACGCTTACTAATTTGTGGGTTATCCTGACAACCTACTGACACAATGCTGTCAGTAGCGGTGTCCTACTCTGCGCATGTAGTCGAAACCATGACGCAGAGGAGAACACCGATGAGCAAGTTTGAAGGCAACGCAATTACCTGGTTTGAAATTCCCGCCGCCGACATCGAGCGAGCGACACAGTTCTACGAAACGCTGTTGGCGGCGAAGATGCTTCCGTTCCCCGGCGACGAGCCTTGCATTATGTTTCCGTCGGGCGAGGGCGCCGTCGGCGGATGCCTGGTGCAGCGGCTGGGACAGAAGCCTTCGGACCAGGGGACGATGGTGTTCCTCAATGTCGATGGCAAGCTGGATGACACGCTGGGGCGGGCACAGGAGCTCAATGCGAAGGTGCTGGTTCCGAAGACGCAGGTCCCGGGAGGATATGGTTTCTATGCTTGCTTGCTGGACTCCGAGGGCAATCACTTTGGGTTGCATAGCCGATAGAAGGGCGGGCGTATGAGACGCGCCGACCGGCTGTTTCGCATCGTGCAGATGCTTCGCTCCGGACGCCTGAAGACCGCTCGCGCCCTGGCGGAGCGGCTTCAGGTGTCGGAGCGCACGATTTACCGCGACGTGCGCGATCTGCAACTCGCGGGGCAGCCCATCGAGGGCGAGGCCGGCGTTGGGTATACGCTGCGGCGCGAGTTCGATCTGCCTCCACTTATGTTTACTCCCGAAGAATTGACGGCGCTGGTGCTGGGCGCTCGGCTGGTGAAGGCCTGGGGCGGTGCGGAGAGTGTGGCCGCGGCGAGCGCGGCGCTGGCGCGGATCGAGGCGGTGCTGCCGGCGGCGCTGGCGGAGCGGCTGGACAGCATTATGCTGTATGCGCCGGGCTACAAGCTGCCGCAGGCGCAGCGGAAGTTGTTGGATAGGCTGCATGCGGCTTGTCTCAGTTGCCATGCGCTTGAGTTTTGCTACGAGCGGCTGGATGGAGCGGCGTCGGAGCGCACGGTGCGGCCGCTGGCGTTGTATTTCTGGGGTGGCGTTTGGACGCTGGTTGCTTGGTGCGAGCTGCGGGAAGATTTTCGGAGTTTCCGGGTGGATCGGATTGCAGACTGCCGGGTGCTGGAGAGGACGTTCGAGCAGGCGAGGGGGCAGCGGCTTTCGGATTATTTGAAGAAGGTGCAGAAGCGTGTGGATGCGTGGCGGGAGAGGGCTGCAGTACCGGAGACGCTTCATAGCGCGCGGATGTATCATTTGATACAAGGGGCTTATGCAGACCACGCTCACCATCGATGACGACGTTCTGCAGGCAGCGGAGGAAATTGCTGCGCAGAAGAAAACGCCGGTCGGCAAGGTCATCTCCGACCTCACGCGTCAGGCGTTATCGCCCGTCGGCCCGCCATACGAGATTCGCGACGGAATCCCCGTACTCGCGATACGCGATCCCACTCCAGTCACGCTCGAACTCGTGAATCAATTGCGCGATGAGACTCCGTAGGCGGGCCCACCTTAGCCGACGATGATGCCGTCGGCGAAGATGGGGCACACCGGAATTTTGTGCTTCGCGTTATGGCGAAAACGCCCATAGCAAATTTCGTTCTGACGTTGAGGCCGATCGGGCATCTATATGCCGCGCCTTCAGCGCTCTGATATACATCGCCTTTGTACCCAGGGCTTCGCCCTGGGCTGGTATGGGACGGGCCTTCAGCCCTAAAACCAGACTGAACCGCACAGCCCTAAACCAAACAGAACTACCGCTGAAGGAAATCGGCCTAGACCGTCTCGCCGGGTGTCAGCTTCGGATTGATCTTCGCTGGCGTTGAGGGGTAGGGCATGCCCTTGTCGAGGATTTGTTCGAGCTGCTTGTCGTAGCTGTAGATGTCGTCGAAGAAGTGGGTGGTGCCGTCTTCGTCGGGGACCGCGGTGAGGTAGAAGACGACCACTGGAAGCTGTTGTTTGAGGCTGACCGTGCGGTTGTTCTTCTGGTCGTTGTTCATGGCGTCGGCGATTTTGTCGGCGGTCCACTCGGGTTGTGGCGAGAGCACCCAGGCGGCCATCTGGTCGGCGTGCTGCAGGCGGACGCAGCCGTGGGAGCGGTCGCGGCGCGTCAGGTTGAAGAGGTTCAACTCCGGCGTGGAGTGCATGTAGACGTCGTACTCGTTGGGGAACATGAACTTCACCAGGCCGAGCGAATTCTTAGGGCCGGGCTTTTCGCGGACGGCGTAGCGCAGGTGCTCGATGTCGCTGGCGGTATAGCCCGTAACCGGAGTTCCGTCCGCTTTCGTTACTTCAAAATTCTTCGCTGCGAGATACCCGACGCCACTCTTTTGGATATGCCCCACCAACTCTTTCTTGATGATCGACGGCGGCACGTTCCAGTAGGGGCGGAAGACCAGGTAGCGCATCGTGCGGGTAAAGATGGGAGTGTCGTGGTCGCCCTTGGCCTGACCGTCGACGGCCTTCATTTTGAAGGCGAGGGAGTGATCGGGGTTGTAGGCGCGGACGATGAACTCGGGGAGATTTACGAGCAGGCGGGGTTCGGCGTAGGGGTCGGCGAGCCAGCGCCAGCGTTCCAGCGAGAGGTCGAGCTGCTGCACGCGGACGTCCATGGGGACGTTGAGCGAGTCGACGGTGGCATGGGTCAATTTGCCGTCTGCGCTGAGGCCGTGGCGCGACTGGTAGTGCTTGACGGCGTCGGCGAAGTCCTGCGTGTAGACGGCGCCCACGGTGGAGATGCCGGCCGGAGCTTCCTGCATATCGCCTTCGAGGGCAAGGCGCGAGCCCAGCGCGAAAAGCGCAGCCGCGGGATAAGGCTGGCCTACAGTGACAGGTTTTGCGACTGCGGCGAGAGGCGTCGCGATGGGGTTGGCGGCCCCAGTCGAATCCGGCTTGGCGTCCTGCTGTTTGGCGAGCGCAATGTATTGCTGGAGCGCCTGCAAAGTCGCCGCGTACATGGGATTCTGGGGCTCGATGGAGGCGATGGCACCGGAAACGTCGTCGGCTTCGACGACCTGGTCGTTGAGGAAACCGGGCAGGTCGAAGGCGGCGCGCTTGGCCGGAACGTCGATATCGAAGTTCAGGTGCTGCGGGTTGACGCGGCCGGAGTGCAGGTCGGAGATGTAGCGCATGGCGGAGATGGTCATGGCGGCATCGAACTCGGCGACGGCGTCCTGCGCGGCGGTCGAGGTGTCCTGCTTGCTCTGTAGCGCGGCGAGGTGGGCGATGCGCTGCGGCCAGCGGTCGGCGTCGTAGTCCTCGGGGCGAAGGCCCTTCTGGGCGGCGTCGGTGAAGGCCTGGATGAGGATGTCGGCCTGTTGGGTGGGGGCGCCGTCGTCGTCGGTCCAGGCCAGAGCATAGCCGCGTGCGTCGTAGAACTGCTTCACCTGCGGCTGATAGTCGGAAAAGTTCGACCACTTGAGGATCGCCAGTTGCGGCGACGCGACGACGTGCTGGACGTTGGTGGCGAGGCCGGTCGATCCGCGGTGTTTGCGGCAGCCGGAAATGAGGCAAAGGAGGCAAAGTGCAAGCGCGGGGACGAGCAGTGTCCGGCGCGGCGATACAGGCGGCTTCATGACGGTCCTTCGCGGTGATGCGTACACATTAAGCAAGATATCTAGGCATTGGATGCGAATTCTTTCGCGGTGACTCATCCTGCGAACACGGCGAGCCAGCCGATGCAGAGGGCGGCCTGTGCGACGACCAGGCCGGAGGTCGCGGCCAGCATCAGGCGGCGCTGTTGCGGAGATTTCCGCGCGGCGTCGAGCACGTCGGCGAAGACTCCCCCGATAAAGGTGAACACGAATGGAAGCGCCCACAGCAGCGGCGATGTCACGGTCTGAGTGGTGTAGATCGGCATAAGCAGCAACGCGATGACCAGTGGGACCGTGTTGCCGAAGTAGCGGCTGGGCCGGGAGATGCAATAGACAACCATCGCGAAAAGGAAAGCGATCAGGATCGCACCGTGGATCGGCAGCGGCGCACGAACGAAGGGGTAAACGACCGTCGCCGTTATGAAGGCGCGGATGTTTTCGAGCGTAAACCAGAAGCGCGCGCTGCCTCCGGTAAAGACGTAGAGGAAAGCCGAGATGCGGAAGCCGAACGAGGCGAAGACCATCGCCACGGCCCCGAGCGAACAGAAGATGAGGATTTGCGCGATGTGGCTGCGGCGGCGTTCGGCGAGGTAGGAGAGCAGTATGAACCCTATCGCGAGTCCGATGAGCGCGGCCAGCAGGTGCGCGCAGGCCGTCATGCCGAGCGCGAAGGTCAGCAGGATGATGCGAGGACGCCACTTGCGGCGCGGGCCTTGCAGGGCGTGGGCGACTCCGATGGCGGTGTAGATCAGGCCGTACAAACCCCACAGCGCGAGGATTTCGTTGTTGGGCGAAGACGCGCTGCGAATGATGGCGGGGCAAAAGACGTAGAGGGCCAACGCAAGTCCTCCGCCCTCATTGCCGAACAGCCGGCGAGCGACCCACCACAGTCCGCCTCCGAGCCAGAGTGCGAAGCAGACGAACGGCAGCCGGAGGAGGTATTTGACGAAGCTCAGCTCGTGGCGGGACTCCCAGGTCGAGCCGCTGAGGCCGCCGGGATAGAGGCGGTTTTCGGGCTTGCGGAAGTGGTCGATGGAGAGCAGCGTCAGGCGCTGCATCGTCAGCGGCAATCCAGCCAGCCGATAGCCGAATGTGCCGTCGCCGTTGAGGTTGCCGCAGGTGGTGAAGTATCCGGCGAGCGGCGAGGGCTTCTCCCACATTTCGCGGCCGCAGCGCGCGAAGCGGTAGTCCTGCGGCGAGAGCGGCTGCCGCGCCACCATCCACAGACACTCGCAGAACATGCACAGCAGCAGGGCCGCGGCCACTCGCTGCGCACGGCCGATGTAGAAGCCCTTGAATCGCATCGTTGGATTAAGTGTATCGGAGGGCAGGAAGGAAGGTTCTCGGTTGTGGGTTGTGGGTTGTGGGTTGTGGGTTCTGGGTTGTCGGTTCTGGGTCCGAGAACCCACAACCGAGAACCCACAACCTTCTCGCTGTACCCTAGTCTTAATGGATTCGCTCACCTTCAAGCCCGGCCGCGCATTTTTGTCGTCCAACTCGCCTTCACCGCCGTGGACTGCCGTCTTCGAGGACGAGGGTCCGGCGGGATATTTTTATGCCTGCGACCGCTCGCGCGAGACGCACGAGGAAAGCATCCTCGATGCAATGTTGATCTACAACGGGTCCGCACTGGACGATCGGGAAAAGGAGCGGCTGGCGTCGGTGCAATGGTCCAGGGACGGTATGCAGGCGGTGTTGTATCTCGACGGCACGGCGCAGGCGCTGGTGGATTTTGCGGCCAGGATCGGGGTCTGCCGAGCGAACTTCCCGAACTTTCTGGATGAAGGCGGCGGCAGCGGTTGGCGCAAGGCCTCGCACCAGTGGAGCGACGAGGCGCTACAGCAATTTGAGGCGCAGCTTTACAGCGAGTAGCCGGCTTAAAAACAAAAGGACGGCAGAATCGCCGTCCCCAGGAGTTGGGAGTTCAGGTGTGTCAGTCGCGCCCGGGATCGACTCCGCTAACCCGCAGAGCGACGACGCAGGGCGAGAGAACGATCAGGGTAAAAATGGCTGCGATCAGCAGGCTGTGCAATGTGTTTCTCCGTGAGCAGCCTCAGTAGCTGTCTGAAAGTAGTTTCGGCTGTTCGGAGAGAATGCGACATCCCGCGATAGTCGCGGACGGGCGAACGAACGAGGCATTACCCTGATTGATGTGGCACCATTGGAAGGGAGTTCGGACGATGAGTGCATTGGCAAACGCGGTAGAGATGGTCAAGTCCGGGGCCCCTCGTATCATTCGGTGCGATGAGGAGCTGCGCGAGTACACAGACGCGCTTTTTCGGCTCACAGCAAAGAACAAGCCCACTGGAGCGGAGTTGGACACGATAGATCTGCTGACTCTCCCGGTCACAGATTATGAGAGCAAAGGCCGGGTGGCGCCAGAGGTGTCCCCAGAGCCCCGCAAGGTTGCATAATATGACCGCATAGCAAGCGATAAGCCATCCGATGTTCCGGATGGCCGTTTATCTGCTCTCGATCTTGCCTGAATGTTTGGTGCCGAAAAGAGGACTCGAACCTCCACTCCCTTGCGAGAACGTGGACCTGAACCACGCGCGTCTGCCAATTCCGCCATTTCGGCTCACTGCAACGGGCGCAAGACGCGCACTGCCGGTGAACCTCTAGTCTCCCAGAGCAGGGGCGGGCTGTCAATTCATGCGAGGCTGCCGTACACTGTGCGAACTGGATATGGCGCTCATTTCGCGACGCGCCGCTCCCGAACACACCCATGACCGAGACTGCGAAGACTCCTGCCGCTGCCCAGATTCCCGAAGAACTCGCGCTGGAAGTGCGCCGCCTGGCGCATGAACTTTCCAACGCGCTCGAGATCATCGTCCAGACCACTTACCTGCTGAGCATGGCCGAGCTGAAAGAGCCCGCGTCGGACTGGCTGCGGATGCTCGACAGCGGCGTACACAAGGCGCTGGACACCAACCTGAAACTGCGCGAATACATCAAGGCAAACACGCCGAGGTAGGGTGAGGGTCCAGTGTTCAGGTTTCAGGATTAGGTCCGGCGTTGAAGTACAGACTTGCCGACGCCGTAGAGGGCCAACGGCCCGCCCTATACCAGCATGGGGCGCAGCCCCATGAAACCGGCAGAGAAAGTTAGAGGGCTGAAGGCCCGACCTATAACCGCGCCACAAATCATCTAATCGGCGCTAATTATTGGCCGCAATCGCCGCGACGATGCTGTCCATAGCCTCGCGGTCGGCGGGTGTATTCGGCGCATGATTGTCAACCATGATCGAAAAGATCACCGACTTGCCGCTGGCGCAATCGACGTAACCCGAAAGCGCGCGGGCTTCCGACAGCGTCCCGGTTTTTGCGAACAGGTGGTCCTTGAGCGGCGGCTTGGCAAAGCGTCCGGCGAGGGTGCCGTCTTCGCCGCCGACGGGCAGCGAAGCCTTCCACTGCGCGAACCATGGCTGCCCGGTGGCGTAGGCCAGCAGCTTGGCCGTGGCGCGGGGCGTGACGAGGTCGTGGCCGCTGAGGCCGGACCCGTCGTAGAACGCGAAGTCGTCGCCGTCGAGGCCGGCATTGAGCAGGAATTGGCGGACGACGCGCGCGCCCTGGGCGGCAGAGCCGTCGGTACCGTAGGCTTTGCCGAGGCGGCGGAGGAGCAACTCGGCGTGGAGGTTTTGTGAGACCTTGAGCGTCGCAACTACATCTTCGGAGAGCGTGGCAGACATTTCTCCGGCGCGCAACGGGCAGTCATCGTTACATGTGGGCACAACGATTCCGCCCTTGACCGCGTCGCGAGGCAATCCAGGTATCGGCGTGTGAGACTCTTCAGAGAAACCGGCAGTATCGACAGAGTCCCGGTGATGGGCCAGAGCCTTGCCTTTCACCTTGATTCCGTGGGCCTCAAGAGATTGTTTCAGGGCCTGCGCCGCGAAGTCGGCCGGGTCTTCGATAGCGATTTCCGTCGTGTATGGTTCGCCGACAGCTACCGTTCCGGTCACGCGAACGAGACGCGAACCGATGTCGCGGTCTATGCGAATGCTGGCTGAAGATTTTGCGGCAACCGTCTGCACTGTGTTTCGTATTTGGTAGTAGTCGATGTCTGGAAATAACTCTACTGTCGCAGCCTTACCGGCGGTAGATGCAGGCTTTACAGTGAGATCGAGTTGGTTATCGGTGATCGTCAGCGCGGAGACGGGCGCGCCGTAACCCCACACCGCGTCGTCGATGCTCCAGTCGTTCGCGTACGGTTCCCATGGCCATATTGTGTCGTCACCGACGATGTCACCATCAATGCGTTTCACATGCCCGTTGGACACATCGGCGGCGAGAAGGTCGATGTAGCGAAGGGGATTTGGAGGGATCATCGGACCTTGTGCAGCAGCATCCCGCCGCTTACGCTCTGCGGTCGAGATATAGGGAAAAAGCCGCGCGGAGAGATTTGCATCGCCTACTCCGCGCAGCACCAGGTCCCCATGAATCGTGCCATCCTTCGGGACATTTCCGCCCGGCAACATCGCTGCTGACTCCACCGTTGTGGTCAGGCGAGACGATGGCCCCAGCAGATGCATCGCCGCCGCAGTCGTAAACAGCTTGTTGTTCGATGCCGGCCGGAAGAACTCGCCTTCGTTCATCCCGTAGATGGGCGTGCCGTCGAGCGCGGTGACGGCGATGCCCCAGTGCGCGCGAGCAGCGGCGGGGGCTGTGGTGATCGCGAGCACCTGCTGGCCGAGCGCAGTGGCCGGGCCTTCGGGAAACGCGATGGGTGCGGGGGCGGGCGACGCGGTTTGCGCGAACGCCGAGGGTGAAGCGAAAAGAAACAGCAGAGCGGCGACGCGCATCGAACAGGAACCCATGCCGAAGTTTACATCCGGGCGCGGAGAGCGGTTTTGAGCTTCTGACAAAGGGATGACAAACCGCGGTCTGTCGCGGCTCGTATTATCTAGAAAGCGGACAGGACATCCTCCATGCCAAATCGTCGAAGCGTCAGATCGAACAGCATCGCGGCATTTCTTGCCGGCGTGGCGTATGCGGCTTGTGTGTTGCTGGCGTGCGCGGCGGTTGCAGCGCAGCAGCCGGCGGACAAGCTCTATACGGCGACGCACGAACAGCTTGCCGTGGTGAAGATTGTGCTGGCGCAGGAAACCGCATGGAACATGGGCGATCTCGACGGCTTTCTGGCTGAATTCAAAGACGCTCCGGATACGCAGGCCGTGCTCGGCAATCGGGCGGTGGGGATGACGGAGATTGGCAACGCGTTCCACATCAATTATCCGAACCGCGAGTCGATGGGGACGATCGCGTACTCGGACGTAGAAGCCCGGGAGCTGGGCGCAAACTTTGCGCTGGCCACAGGCAAGTATCACCTCGACCGCTCCAAGAAGTACGGCGGCCCAGCCGACGGCACCTTCACCGAAGTGATGGAAAAAACACCAAAAGGCTGGCAGATCATCTTCAACGAAACGACCTGATGACGATACCTCTGATTTCCGCGACAAACCTGGTCAAAGAATATGGACGTTCGCGCGTCGTCGACGGCGTGTCGCTGCAGATTTTTCCAGGCGAGACCCTGGGGCTGGTGGGCGAATCCGGCTCCGGCAAAAGCACCGTGGCGCGGATGCTGCTGCGGCTGATCGAGCCGACTGCGGGGGAGATTCGGCTGGGGGAGATCGATCTGCGTGCTGCCTCGTCCGCCGAAATGTGCCGGCTGCGAAGGCGGCTGGCCATCGTGTTTCAGGACCCCTATGCCGCGCTCGATCCGCGCATGACCGTGCGCCAAACGTTGGCCGAGCCGTTCGCGATTCACGGCGAAACGCCGTCGCAGGGTATTGCCGCGCGACTACAGGAATTGCTGCACGAGGTTGGGCTGGATGACTCCGCGCTTGGCCGCTATCCGCATGAGTTTTCCGGCGGGCAGCGCCAGCGCATTAACATTGCGCGCGCGCTGGCGCTGCGGCCCGAACTGCTGGTGCTCGACGAGCCGGTGAGCGCGCTTGACGTGTCTGTCGGCGCCCAGGTCATCAACCTGCTGCGCGATTTGCAGCACCGCTACGGGCTCACATGCCTGTTCATTTCGCACTCGATGCCGCTGGTGCGGTACCTGTGCGACCGCGTGGTGGTGATGCAGCATGGCCGCGTGGTGGAGAGCGGAACGTGGAGCGAAGTCTGCGACGCTCCGCGCGAGATGTACACGCAGCAGTTGCTGGCGGCGACGCCGGAACTGCCGTCGGCAGGCCCGGGCTGATGGTCCGGCTACTTCGCGACGTCCTTGAAGACTTGGACGGCGAGGTAGTTTTCAACCTTCGCCTGGTCGCGCAGCATCTCGAAGAATGCGTTCTTTAGCAGTTGCGAACGCCCATCGCGAAGCTGCTGTCGAATCGCCTGCTGTACGCGGGGATCGTTGATTTCGCGCTGGCCCGCGGGCTCCTTGCTGATGAGCTTGTAGATGGCGTAGCCGACCGGCTTGCGGGTGGTGGGGTCGAGCAGCGGGATGATGGGCGTCATCTCGCCCGGCTTCAGCTTCATGATGGCCGCGTAAGTGGTAGGGTCGCCCTTCATCTGCGACTCCTGCACGAAGCCCATGTCGCCGCCGTTGGGGGCGGTGTCCTGGCGCTCGGAGAAGTTCATCGCAATGGTGCCGAAGTCTTCGCCCGAATCCAGCCGGTTCTTCAGCGCCGTGATCTTCTGCAACGCCTCCTCCGGCGTGCTGGCCTTCGAGCCCTGAAGGTTCCCGGCCTGCTGCGCGGGAATGCCCGTCACCTGGATCTGCGCGAGGTGGTACTGGTTCTCGATCAGGTTGAACTCCGACTTGTGCGCGTTGTAGTAATTGGCTACATCCGCGTCGGTGACGGTGATCTTGGAGTTGATCTCCTTGTTGAGCAGCTTGTCGATGGTCAGCGACCGGCGCAGATCGTGCTTCACATCGTCGAGCGTGTGGTTGCTGTCCTTCAGGCGCTGCTGGAACTGCTCCTCGGTGAAGGGCGCCTTCATCTCCGCGAGCTTGGCGTCGACCTCTTCGTTGGTGGCGGTCAGGTTCAGCTTGGCGGCGCGCTGCTCGACGATCTCCTCGAGGATGAGTTGGTGCAGTATGTTGAGGCGCAGCTCGTCCACCTGGTCGGCCGAGGGCGACTGCTGCTGCGGGTTCTGCGCGAGCTGCGCGTTGTAAACCTTGTCCACTTCGGCGGTCTGGATGGCATGGCCGTTGACCGTGGCGGCGACCCCGTCCTGCGGGGCCTTGTTGCAGCCGATCGTGATGAGCGAAGTGGAGAGGAAAATTGCAAATGCAAAACGTGCGGTTTTCGACATGGGAGGAAGGTGTCCTGGGGCGCGGGGAGGCGCACAAATATCTCCCCTCCAGTTTACAGGATGGCAAGCGGCAAGCGCAGTCCCTTGACTTCCGCAGACGCGGCCGTCGGCGGAACCTGCCATGGGCGTCCTAAAGTTTGCCGAGTTCCACGGTACGGACGCTGGTGATCGCCTCGACCGTGCGAAGCTCGGCAATGGCGCTGTCGAGCGCAGCCTGCGACTCGGCGGGAACGTCGAGCTGGACGACGGCGAGGGCCGAGCCCGCGGGGACGCCGGGGCTGGTCGAGGTCTTGCGGCCGAGGGCGAAGTTGCCGATGTTGAGCTGGTGCTCGCCGAGGATGGTGCCGATGCGGCCGACCACGCCCGGGACGTCGCGGTTGCGGATGATGGCGAGCGTGCCGGAGAGCTCGGCTTCGATGTCGATGCCGTCGTAGCGGAGCAGGCGCGGCGAGTGGCCGTGCAGCACGGTCGCAACGCCGGTCCAGTCGCCTTGTTCCGAGGCGTCCTTGCGGGTCCAGTGGATGGAGAGCCGCAATGTGGCGCCGGTGCCGCCCGCGATGTGCTCGCGCTTGTCTTCCTGGATGCGGATGCCGCGCTCGGTGGCTGCGGCCGCCGCGTTGATGCGGTTGATGCCGTCCGCGCCGTGGAGTACGCCCGCAATGGCGGCGTTGCGGATGAGGTCGGTCTTCAGTTGGGCAAGCCGTCCGTTGTATGTCAGCCCGATGCTCTCGATGTTGCCCGCCGACTGCGCCGACGCAGCCGCATGGCCCATGAGCTGTCCGAGGCGGTCGGCCATTTCGATGTAGGGCGAGACTTCGGCGTACTCCTCTTCCGACAGCGAAGCGACGTTGACGGCGTTCTGGACGACGCCGAGCTTCAGGTAGTCGCGTATCTGGTTGGCGAGCTGGATGCCGATGGCCTCCTGCGCTTCGTCGGTCGAACCGGCGACGTGCGGCGAGAGGAGAATGTTGTCCAGCTCGAAGTAGGGTGAATCCTTGAGCGGCTCCTTGCGGAAGACATCGAGCGCCGCTCCGGCCACGCGACCGGACTTGATGGCTTCGGCGAGCGCCTCGTCGACGATGAGTTCGCCCCGCGCGCAGTTGATGATCCGAATGCCCGGCTTCATGATCGCCAGCGAGTGCTTGTTGATGAGGCCCTCGGTCTGCGGCGTGAGGCCGACGTGCAGCGAGAGGAAGTCGGAGGCGGAGAATATCTCGTCGATCGGGACAAGCGTCACGCCGTTCTCTCGCGCGATGACGGGGGCGACGAACGGGTCGTAACCGAGCAGGTCCATGCCGAACGCCTTGGCGCGGCGGGCGACTTCGAGGCCGATGCGGCCCAGACCGACGATGCCCAGCGTCTTGCCGCGCAACTCGGAGCCTTGCAGCGATTTTTTCTCCCACTTGCCGGCGTGCATGGATGCATTCGCCCGGGGAATCGCCCGGCACATCGAGATCATCAGGCCGAGGGTGAGTTCGGCGACGGCGGTGGCGTTGGCGCCGGGGGTGTTCATCACGACGATGCCGCGGCGAGTGGCTTCGGCGGCGTCGATGTTATCCACGCCTACACCCGCCCGGCCGATGATGCGGAGCTTCGGGGCCGCGGCCAGCAGCGCGGCGTCCGCCTGGACGGCCGAGCGGACGATGAGGGCATCGGCGTCGGCGAGTTCGGCGGGCAGACCGCCTGCGGGAATCTGGTCGGCGGTAACGACGTTCCAGCCGGGTTCCTTTTGCAGGATGGCGAGGGTGGCGGGCGAGACTTTTTCGGCGAGAACGATCTTCAAGACGGCTCCTGGGCACGATGTGCGTGTCGTCTTTCAGTGTAGCCGGTTCGCGCCGCCGTGTACCCCTCCCTCCCCCCTATTTCGTGCAAAGTCCCTTATCGAAACGACTTAGCTTTGTACCCTGGGAATGACTGCGGAAGCGTCGGAGCGGGAACCCGGTGGGCTCGACCGCGTCTCACGACCTCAGTTTCCATTGTATGCGGCGTGTCAAGGGACTCTTCGACGCATTCGCCCGGAACAGGCCGCGAACTTTGAGAAAATATTGTGGGGGCGTCCGAGGTTGGTAGATCACGTCAAGCCTGAGAAGCGTTCGCAAATGATGGCGGCGGTGCGTTCGAAAGATACGAAGCCCGAAATGGTCGTTCGCCGACTCGTCCATTCCATGGGATTCCGCTATCGTCTTCATCAAGCCTCGCTCCCAGGAAAGCCCGATCTGGTCTTCGCTTCAAGACGTAAGATAATCCTTGTACACGGATGCTTCTGGCACCGGCATCGCGGCTGCCGCTATACAACGACTCCAAAGACGCGAACGGCTTTTTGGAACCAGAAATTTTGTGCCAATATGGAACGCGACAGACTCACTCTGCGGACGCTAAAGAGAATGGGATGGAGCGTAAAGACCGTATGGCAATGCGAACTGAAAAATCCTTCAAAGCTGGCAAAGGCCCTCAATGAGTTTCTTTCGATCTAGGAACGGGGTTGGTGGACGACCCATCGGCATCGATCTCTTTGCGGGCGCCGGCGGCTTGTCGCTTGGGTTTGAGCAAGCCGGTTTCGATGTCCGTGCCGCGGTCGAAATCGATCCGGTCCATTGCGCGGCGCATGAGTTCAACTTTCCCAACTGCACTTCGATCTGCGCGAATGCTTCGGCGCTTTCGGGCAAGGAAATCCGTGATCGAGCGGAGTTGGGCGACGCACCGGTCGATGTTGTTTTCGGCGGGGCTCCTTGCCAGGGATTTTCCTTGATCGGCAAGAGGGCGCTGGACGACCCAAGAAATGGGCTATTGCTGCAATTCGTACGGCTGACGACAGAACTCAATGCCAACTACTTCGTTTTTGAAAATGTGAAGGGCATTACCGTCGGCCGCCACAGGCAACTGCTTGAAGAACTGATCGAGACATTCCATGGAAATGGATACGACGTATTTCTGCCGTACCAAGTGCTGAATGCGGCGGATTTCGGCGTTCCACAGGACCGGCAAAGGTTATTCCTGCTGGGCGCCAAGAGGGGCCTTCCGCTCCCGCCCTATCCTGCCGTTTCGGCGCAACCGCGAACGACGGTGTGGCAGGCGATCGGAGACCTTCCAGAAGTCAACGATTGCGATGAGTTGGCCCAATGGGATTCCACCAAGGCAATAAAGTTCGGCAGACCGTCGCCCTATGTAAAGCGTCTTCGCGGGACATTGCCCGATCCGGGCGATTTTTCCTGTCCCAGGAAGTGGGAGCCGCGCTGGCTCACCTCTTCGATGCGCACCGAACATACTGAGCTTTCTCGTTCGCGCTTTGAAGCAACCGGGCACGGCAAGGTAGAACCGGTAAGCCGGTTCCTGAAGCTGGATCCGGACGGCGTTTGCAACACACTGCGCGCGGGGACCGGCAGCGATCGCGGAGCTTTTACATCACCGCGTCCGATCCATCCGCATAGCCCGCGGTGCATCACGGTGCGGGAAGCAGCTCGTCTGCATTCGTATCCGGACTGGTTTCGCTTCCATGTGACGAAGTGGCATGGTTTCAGGCAGATTGGTAATTCCGTGCCTCCACTGTTGGGACGTGCTGTGGCTTCTCAAGTGATTCATGCCATGAAAATTGAACCGAAGCTGCCCAGCGATGAATTGGAACTCGGTGCGGAAAGCCTTCTCAGCATGACGGTGAGTGAAGCTGCGCGATATTACGATGTTGCCGGTGATGTGGTGGGTAGGCGTTTACGCCCGGTGGTTTATGTAGATTCAAATCAGACGGGCCTACCTGCGGTCAAGAACGGTGAAGGTGTGCCCCAAATCAATGTGGTTTTGCGCAGGATGATGTTCCCCGAGTTCTATCTCGCACCGCGTGTGGCGAGGATTAATGGCTGAAGAAACGAAGAGCGGTACGATCTGGCAGTCTGATGAACTGGACATGATCGTCTCCGATTATTTTGCAATGCTCGCGGCGGATCTTTCAGGGCAACCGTATATCAAGTCTCGGCATAGCGCAGTTCTCATGGCGAAGACAGGCCGTTCGCACCGCTCTGTCGAGTTCAAACACCAGAACATTTCGGCAGTGTTGGATGAACTCGGAATGCCCTGGATTCCTGGCCATAAGCCGAAGTTCAACTATCAAAATGCAATCTTCGACGCGATAGATCGTTACCTATCCAATCACATAGACATTCTTGAACCCACACCGCGACCGCGAGTAGCTCCAATCACTGACGTTGATATCTTCGTTGCGCCGCCAGCGCTCAAACCTGTAGCTGAAACGATGCCCGAGCGCCTACGTCAACTGATCGTGAAATTTGATCCAGTAGAGCGCGACCATCTCAACCGTACTCTTGGCAAAGCTGGAGAGGCCTTTGTTGTTGATGTCGAACGACGCCGTCTGGCTGATGCTGACCGTCCCGATTTAGACGGATGGTTCGTTGGACTGCCGCTGAAGACGGAGATGGGGCAGGTTACGATGTATCGTCGTTCACTATAGAGGGTCGGCCTCGTCTGATCGAGGTCAAAACAACAAATGGCGCTGCCCACACACCATTCTTTCTGACTCGCAACGAGTTTAATGTCGCAAGCGAATACCAGGAACATTGGCGAATCTATCGGGTTCACCTATTTGCGACGGAACCGCGCATTTTTACGCTTTCGCCTCCACTGGAGACGATTCTCAAACTCACAACGGAGACGTGGCGAGCGTCTTTTTGATAGTCGCTTGTTTACGATCAAAGGAACGCGAAAGGGCCAATTGACGATAAACACCGGACCAGCAACAACTCGGATGAGAAGATGTGAAAAGACATATACGGCGGGCGTCATTTCTGCTGTGGCACTGGATCGCGAAGTGCGACAGGTCGACGCAATACTCAAGGGGCTATTGTTTTCGCGGTCAATTCCATCTCAACTTCGAACAGAGGTGCTTGAGAGGATGGATTCATTCTGCGAAATGTGCGGCGCGACATCCGATGATATTGACGACACTACAGGCCAGAAAGTCTGGCTTCGTATAGAACATGTCGTCAGCAAGAAGCTTGGCGGCAGAGACGAACTATCGAACCTCAGAGCGCGGTGTTCGACCTGCGATCGAGGCATAAAACAGATTGCTGTTGAAAAGCCGAGCGCCATCTGGTTGTTATCTCAGGTTCGTCGAGCAGGGCAAGACGAACAGCGCTCCGTACTCGCCTACTTGCTCAATAAATTTGGTGATGGAAAATAACTTCCGAACCTGATATGCCGACCGGTCTCCGCGCAATTCATGAGCGACAACGTGATTGCGCTTTTTGAATTGACCCTTGAAAACGGCGACCCGTTGATCGTGGAGGAACGTCATTATCGTCTCGTTCCCGCCGACCGGATCGAAGCCGTCGGACCAGCGGACATACGCAGGCCGCGGCTAGTTTTGCCCGTAGAGTTGGACCTTGCCCGCTACGATGTCGGCGAAGCGGAGCCGGAGTGGGTCATGCCGATGGGGACCCGGATTTCCGCGATGACGAAGATCGAAGCCCAGCGGGTGGCGCCGGCGGCACAAGCTTGATTTCAAAGATCGCCGGCCACTGTTTGCCGGTGACGAAGATGCGGTCGTGCTGGGCGTCGTAGGCGATGCCGTTGAGGACGGATTCTTCGTTGACCATCTGATCGGCGGGCAGCAGTCCGCTGAGGTCGATCCAGGCGATAACGTGGCCGTCGCGGGGAGAGATGCGGGCGATGCGGTTGTCGTGCCAGACGTTCGCATAAATCTCGCCCTTGATGTACTCCAACTCGTTGAGTTCCTGGACCGGTCTTCCCGCGTCCCTGACGACAATGTGGCGAGTCTCTGCGAAAGTCGCCGGGTTGCGGAAACGGAGCGTCGCGCTGCCGTCGCTGGTGATGATTTCGCGATCGGTGCGGGTCATGCCCCAGCCCTCGCCGGTGTACTTGAACTGCTTGATCGGCCGCAGCGTGAAGCGGTCGTAGACGAAGCAGATATGCGATTGCCAGGTCCACTCGTAGATGTTCGGGCCCCAGTCGACGATACCTTCGCCAAAATACTCCGGCGCCAATGTCGCGTGCTGGCGGACTTGCCCGGTGGCGGGGTCGATCGCCATCAGCTCCGAGTGGCCTTTGAGGCCCGTGCCTTCGTAGAAAAGGCCGTCGAGGTAGAAGAAGCCCTCCGTGTAGCTGCTCGTGGAGTGCGGATACTTCGCAACGACCTTGTAGCCGTAGACAGGAGTGGCGGCGTGGCAGGCCGTCGTCGGCAGGGCGGCGCAGAGGATGAGGCCGGAGAGAACATTGTGCAGGCGGAGCGTAAGGGCGCGCATCTTCTGTAGGGTACTTCAGTCGGTAAAGCGCTGCCTTCGGTTTTGGGGAACGGAGCCGCGCTTCAGGAAAAGCTGCATCAGCGCCAGCAGGCCGGGTACGACCATCGCGAACAGCGCGACAACCTGCAACTCGGGGAAACGGTTGGGGGCGAGGTAGTGCAGGCCGTAGGTGGCGTAGACGATGACGGGAAGCGCGGCGAAGGCCGCAGTGACGCGGTGGCGGCGGTCGGCGCTGCGCCAGTAGTAGGCGGCGATCCAGTAGACGATGAACGTCGTGGCCAGCCAGCCGAGGTAGTTGCGGCGGGGGACGCCGAAGTAGGCGCCGCCGTGCTCCCACACCCAGTTGCCCGCGCGCGCCATGCCGGGGTCCATCACGGCGTCCCAGGCCGTCATGACGAAGGCGGCAATCGCGGCGAGCGCGGTGACGCCGAGGAAGGTGTCCGTGTCGACGCCGCGCAGCAGCGCCCGGGCGACCATCCATGACGGGTAGATCATCATGAACCACGCCAGCGGGATGAGGATGGGGACGTGTCCGATGCGCGCGCCGAGCATGTCGCTATAGTGGTACGCGCCGTAGATGAGGCCGGTGCGGACGCCGAACTCTTCCATCAGGAACGAGACGACGGCGGACGTGGCGAAAAAGACCGCGGTGCGCTTGGGGCCTTCGTAGGCGATGCAGTGCGCGATGGCGAAGAGGACGAAGATGAGCGTGAAGCCGATGTCGCCGAGCATAGGCAGGCGTACCCATTGGCCCAGCGGGCCGGCCAGGATCAGGTAGATCGTGGCCGCGAAGAGCAGCCACGTCGCGAGGTGGAGGGCTCGGGTCATCTGTGCTGAAGAGTATCAAAAAGACAACGGAGACCCGAGGGTCTCCGTTGCACTTGCTTCCTGCGGCTGTTGAAGAATTACTTCTTCGGGCCGGTGGTGGCGTGTGGGGCCGACGGTCGCGGGCGCGAAGAAGGCGCCGACGGCGGCGGTGCGGCGACGCCGGAGCTGGCGTTGTAGGCGTTGATCACCGCCTGCGTGATGTCGATCGTCGGGGTCCACCACAGGATGGGGTTGGGCGAGTTCTGCGAGCTTTCCGGCGTGATGAGCATGGTGAAGCCGTTTTCGTTGCAGTACTTCACCGCGGCCGTGCCGAACTTCTGCTGAAGCTCGCCGAAGGCCTTCTGGAGATCGGTGTTGTAGTTGGTCTGGGCGCTCTCGGCATCGAGGTTGAGCTGCTTTTCCTTGGTGTCGATGTCGATGGTGAGCTTGGCGCGCTGGTCGTCGGGCGCGTTGGCGGGCAGCGCGGCCAACTGCTTGCGCAGCGACTCCACTTCGGCGGCTTCGGAGTCGATCTTGGTTTTCTGCGGAGCGTACTTCTTCTGGATGGACTCGACCGTGCGCGCGCCTTCGTTGGTGTTCACCATACCCGACTGGAAGGCGATGATCGCGATCTTGGCGGGGACGGCCTGGGGCAGAGCGGCAGGGGCAGGTGCCGCGGCGGCCGGCGCGGGGGCGGGAGCGGTCTGGGCCGCAAGGGTGGAGGTAGCGAGGCCAGCGGCCAGGGCGAGTACAAGGGTGCGCTTCATTGCGGTGTGTAAGACTCCTTCGAAGTCGATTCCGGAAATTTCGGCGTGGGTGTCCGCGCGAGCGCGCGTTGCGCTCATTGGCGGCCCAGCCGCACCTTCCTCCGCCCGTGGAGCACCCCTTCTGCAAAGGGCGCCGCCAGCGTTTGTCCCTCTTCGATCGATCTTCAGGGCTTCGGGCTAGTGCGCTCAAAGGATGGAAGGACGGAAAGAGAATGCGCGGGCGCGAGGGTCAGTCGGCTACGTTGGATTATAGGAGAGGGAACCGGGGTGGTCAATGCAAAAGGCAGCGATTGGGGATGAGGGGCCGGGGATTGGGGATCAACGGTTCAGGGCTCCGGAGGGGATGAAGTCAGGGATTTGTCACGCAAATGTCTCCCATAATTGGGAGCGAAAGTGGCAATCTCTCCGTTTTTTGGAGGGCCCTGGGAAGGCTTTTCTCTCGATTGTATTGAAACCATGGGAGTTAATGTTTGGCATCGAGATTGCAATTAGGGAGGATGTTCGTGAAGGGCGCTTTTAGCGAAGCACGCTGTCCGGGCGTCTGGGAAAGGGACACGAAGCTGCACCCCACGGAGGTGCGCCACCCACCGGACTGGTCCCGTTTCGCGGGACCATTTGGAGGCCAGTGATTGGCCGTTGTCAGAGGCCAGGGTCATCTTCCGGGGAGGGGAGATGGCCCTTCGGCCTTTTTATCTGCAACTTTCTATCCAACCTCTGTCCACTTTCTATCCAAGAAAGTTGTTTACAACCATGCCGGGACAGCGTAGTATCGACCTTACTCGGTTGATGGGCGAAAAGGGCTTTGGAGCGTCTGAGTGGGGCGTTGAAGCAAATTGGCTCGATACAAGATATTCCCGGCGAACTCAGCCGGGACACGAAGCTGGAAACTTTCCGCGGCGTGTACCAATGCCTGAGCGGCTTCTCTGCATATAGAAGCGAAATTAACCGGATAGGCGACTTGACCGGATAGAGTAACCGGATAGAATGGGCAACACAAAATCCTGAACCTTGGGACAGAGGCTCTGGTCGTAGGCGAGGAAGTAGCCGCTGGATGGACTTTGGGGCGCTGGAAGCAACGGATTCGATTCCGGACAGCCGCGCACCGATGTAGTACAGGAATGAAGTAGAGGTCGCGGACGGGCGAAGAAGCCTAAAAGCAGGGAGCGGGGAAAGATTTCCGGCGACCTGCACGGCACGCCAAGTCAGAAAGCCTTTTGAGTCGCAATTGAGACTGTATTTTCCGACGCTGAAAATCCGGGCCGCCCACCGTCCGCTCCCGCAAGGGGCCGGCGAGGTTGCGTCGTTCGGGGCGTCGACAGGGTTTCGCACCCAATCGTAAGGGGAACCAAAAGCAACATGTCAGAGCAGAATGTAGTGGACTCATTTTCACCCAATGCAGCAGCCGACCGTGGAAACCAGGACTTCGGAAGCGAAGATTTTGGCAATCGGGATTTTGGCAACGAAGATTTCGGCAACCGGGAATTTGGCAGCCCCGCCTTCGGCGACGGCGACTCCGGCGGCCCCGGTGACGGCGTGCAGCATGGCCAGGGACAATCCAAGAGCAGCCGGCGGCGGCGGCGCAAGCGCAAGGGCAAGGGGCCGGGGGATGGCGTGTCCAGCGCATCCGGAACTGGCGCCGAAGGCGGCGACGGAGCCGCTCCGGCAGTGCCATTTGTGATGGAAGGCGAGAGTCTCGCACTGGCGACCTCGGCCGCGCCCGCGTCCGCGCCGCAGCAGCGCCGGCAGAGCAATCCAGGTGGGGCCCAGCAACCGCAGGGTCAGGGTACAGGCGGAAAACGCTGGAAAAAGAAGTTCCGCGACCGCGAGCGCCGTCCCGGCGCAGGCCGCAATGAGAACCCCGGCAACGATTTCCGCGCCGAGGCCGGCACCAACGGCGGGTCGAACGGCTTCGCGCAAAACCCGGGAGCGGCCTTCAACAACGGCTCGAACTACGGCAATGGCAACGGTGGCGGCGGTTTCAAGCGCAAGGGCAAGCAGGGTGGCGGGCAGCGCAAGGAGCGCAGCTTCGTCGGCCCCATGGACCACAGCTATCGCGAGGTCAATGGGAACTTTGCCGATCCTTCCGCGTCGACCATCCCGGCCAACGGGTTTGCCCGCAAGGGCCATCGGCACCACGGCGATTCGCAGCCGATCGACCACTCCATGCCGCGTCCGATCCCGATTCCCGAAGGCGCCCAGACGCACATTTACTTCTTTATCGAAGACCTCTTCTTTACCGCGAAGATCCAGGAAACAGCGCGGAAACAGGGCGTAAAGGTCGCATTCGTCAAGAACGAGAAGGAAGCCGTTGCGGAGCTGACCAGCGGCGAGGAAGAGAACAAGCCGGCGCTGATCGTGTTCGACCTGAACAACGTCAACGCCAAGCCGCTGACGCTGATTCCGAAACTGAAGACCAAGCTGAAAAAGACGGTGTCGATCGTCGGATTTCTTTCGCACCTGCAGGGCGACCTGAAGGCCAAGGCTGTCGAAGCGGGCTGCGACGCGGTGATGCCGCGAGCGGCATTCTCCCAGAATCTGCCCAACCTTCTGCGCCGCTATAGCGCGGAAGAGGGCGACGAAGTCAACTACAACCAGTAAGAACAGTGAACAGAGCGCAGAGGATAGAGCGTAGAGGAATTGAGTTTCGCGGGCTCGGGTGGTACTGAGCGGTACGTGCGAAGCGGCGGCGCGCCGGAGTTTTCGGCGCGCCTTTTCGTTTGTGAGGTTATGGCGGTGCCAGGCTATATCCCTCGCGAGATCCGTTTGTTGACGCTGGAGTAACACTTCAAGTGCAACTTGAACCATGTGTTAACTCCCATGGTTCACCACCGTTAACCAGAATGGGTACCCTCGCACACTTATCGCGGCCAGAGGGAATTTGCGTCAGACGCTACCGCAGCAACCCCGGCGTAGGCCGCATCCCGCGGTGCGTCCATTCCACCAGCTCATCGAACGTGCGGCCGACTTCCTCCTCACTAAACGTGCAGTGTCCGTCGCGATGAACATACTGCTGCACAAGGTTCTCGCCGGCGCCCGCCATCTGCACCTGGTGCTCGTAGAGCGACAGCGTCGTCGCCGGAATCAGAGGATCGTAAACCGTATGCAGCGCCAGCATGGGACGCCCCAGATGCCCGTTCGGCGTGTAGTGGTGCATCAGGTACTCGCGCGCCTTGGGCTCCGCGGCATAGCGCCGCACGCCGTCGTTCAGCGCATAGTCGCTCGCCGTCGTCGCCGGGTTGGTGCCGGTGTAAATGTAGTTGCGATTGTCGAAAGGATTGCCGCCCGCGCGCCGCTGCATGTCCGCAATGACGAACGTGAAGTAGACCATGTCGTGCGCCACTTCCGCATCCGCATGAAGGCCGGTCAGCCCCCGCAGTTCAGTGGCCGCGGCAGGGTTGGCGCGCAACGCGGCCAGAACTTTCTCGCGCAGCGCAGCCGATTCCTCGTAGTTTGGGGGCGTCGTCACCAGCGGCGGCAGCAAGCCGGGAAAATAAAAATCGAACGCCGCGCGCCACGCGAACCTGCGTTCCAGCGACTCGTACGTCGGTCCCACGGCGCCGCATAAATCCAGCCCGCCGAGATACGGTTTCGGGTTCAGTTCCAGCGTCACCATCACCAGCGCGCCGCCCATCGAGCCACCCGCCACGTACGTCTCCCGCGGCTGCTGATACGCATGAACAAAATATCTCCGCAGCAACTCGGTCTCCGGATACGCCTGTTGCAGCGCCCATCCGCGCTCCGAATAGGCGCTTTGGATCACCGCATAGTGCCGCTGAAACATCGGCAGCGCCTGCGAGTTCAGGCGATCGGCAATCCGAAACGTCCCCGGAGTTTCCGAGTAGCCGTGGTAATACACCACCAGCGATCGGTTCCAGTCGGCGGGCACGTCGATGCGGTACGCAGCGCCGCCCAGCACCCCAACCTCGGTCGTACCCGCGACCGTTTCCAGCACATCCGGCTTCGCATCCGGCTTCGGCGCCTTCTGCGCGCGCACGCTGACAGCCGCGCCGGCAAGGCACAAAGCGATAACAAGGCAACGGATAGGTGACGCAGGACTCATCGGGAAATTTTCGGAGACAGCTTCATCTTATCGCGATTCCGCAATCGGACCGCTCCCCCAGTGAGAACGAACCGCACCCCACTCAAACCCCTCGCTCCTCAACCCTCAAACCTCGCCCCTGAACAGAACGGTCTTCACCAGCGCTCTCCGCTCGTACCTCTTCGCTCCTCCACAACCCCGTCTGAAAACTGGAAGCTCGCAGCCCGAACCTATAAGCGCCACCTGCCAGATAGCAACCAGATTGCTGTCTGGCAGGTTCTCACCTTTTTCCGGTACCCTTATCACCGAGGTTTCGACGCCCATGCACGCCACTCGCCGCGAAGTTTTCAAGTCCTCCCTCGCCACCGCAGCCGCCGCGCTGCTCCCCAGCCCGAGGACCGGTTCCACCCACCACATCCCCAACGCCGCCGAACTCAAGGCCAACTACGCCAAACAGGACGCAGCCGCCGCGCTCCCCGTCTTCAAGCGCGAACTTTTCCAGACTCCAGTCATCATCGAGACCGTCGACCTGCTCCGCTTCGAGTACAAAAAGGGCTCCAGCTGGCTCTGCCGCGTGCGGTCCAGGGACGGAGCGGTCGGCATCGCCGTTTCCAACTCGCAGCAGATGGAAGTCCTCTACCCCATCTTCACCAAACGCATCGCGCCCTTCTTCATCGGCAAGGACGCGTGCGACATCGAGTCCCTCCTCGAAGAGGTCACCGTCTACCAGTCGAACTACAAAGCTACCGGCCTCGCCATCTTCGTCCCCATGGCCACGCTCGAATTCGCCATACTCGACCTCTTCGGCAAGATGGCCTCGCGCTCCATCGGCCTGCTCATCTCCGACAAAATCTACAACCCCAAAATCTCCGTCTACCAGGCCAATGGCGAGCGTTACATTTCCGCCGAAGAAACCATCGCGCACCTCAAGCGCGACGTTGCTATCTCGAAAGCGAAGGCCATCAAGTTCAAGCTCGGCGGCCGCATGTCGCACCCCGAAAACCCCGTCGGGCGCAGCGAGAAACTCATCCCGCTCGTCCGCAAAACTTTCGGCGACGACATGGTCATCTCCGCCGACGCCAACGGCTCCTACACCGCCCAGCAGGCCATCCCCATCGGCCGGCTCATGCAGGAGTACAAGTACGCCTTCTACGAAGAGCCCGTGCCTTTCGACTGGTACGACGACCTCAAAGTCGTCGCCGACGCGCTCACCATCCCCATGGCGCTCGGCGAGCAGGAGCCCGCAACCCACAACTTCCGCCACGTCCTCGCCAACAACTCCGTCGGCATCGTCCAGCAGGACATGTTCTACTTCGGCGGCATGGTCCGCTGCATGAGGGTCGCGCGCATGGCCGCGACGCTCGGCAAGCAATGCATCCCGCACATCTCCTCCACCGGCCTCGGCTACCTGTACATGATGCACTTCGTCTCGGCCATCCCGAACTCCGGCAAATACCACGAGTTCAAGGAGTTCAACAACGACCTGCCCTACACCTGCTCCACCTCCACACTTCGCTCCGACGACAACGGCGCCATCACCGTCCCCACCGGCCCCGGACTCGGCATCGAAATCGACCCCGCCTTCATCGCCAAACACACCGTCGTAAAAGGTTAAAACTCGAAACTGGCAACTCGAAACTGGCAACTCTAATCGATACCAAGGGTCATCGAACCACCTCACGGTTCCCGGAGTTCCCATGAACTTCTCGCCGCTCGCTCTCGCCGTTTTGCTCCTCCCCGCCGCTCTCCCAGCGCAAACCAAAGTCCCTCCCGACGGCGGCGTCATCGTCTGGACCAAAGGTCTCCCGCCCCAAGGCATCAAGCACAAGGACGACTTCGGCAACCACGCCATCTCCATCTCTCATCGCGAAAGCAATGGCCGCGTCGAGGTCCACCAAACCAAAGCCGACGTATTTGTCATCCAGAGCGGCGAAGCCGACCTCGTCACCGGCGGCGAAATCCTCGAGCCGGTCAGGACCGCCGAGAACGAGTTGCAGGGCAGCTCCATTCGCGGCGGTGTGCGCCGCCACGTCTCCGCCGGAGACGTCATCCACATCCCCGTCGGCCTCCCCCACCAATTCTTCCTCGCCCCCGGAACGCAGATCACGTACCTCGTCGTAAAGATTGTCGATCCCGATCATGCTGCGCGCTAAACCCTTCAGGTATTCGCCCGCGCTCGCTATTTCGCAGTCAGTTCCAGCAACAAACACCCATGCGGCGCCACCGTCGCATCGACACGATCCACCGTCGCCACACTTCCCGCCTCCCAAAGATTCCGTGCCCGATAACCCTGCCCTGCAAACCCAAAATCCTTCAACGAGCGATCGACAACCAAAGGCTTTTCGCCCACATTGAAGACCGCCAGATAACTCGTGCGCGCATCCTTCTCCGCACGCCAAACCACCAGATCGCCCGTGTGCTCAACCTGCCGCCCGCCGTGCGAATGCTGGTCAATCTCGATCGCGTCGCGGTTCGTAACCAGCGCCAGCGTCCACGCATCAAGCTGCGTCAAATTCGCTCCCAGAATCAGCGGCGACCGCATCATCGACCACAACGTCAACATGGTCCTCTGCTCATCATGCGTCAGCCGCGTCGCGCGGTCCGGTCCGTCCCCCGGATTCGGCCCCAGATGCCCCAGCGGCAGCATGTCCGCGTCCGGCCAGTTGCCAGGCTGCGTGTATGGAGCCCACTTCGCGGCCAGATCGAACTGCTCGCCCAGCCCATGCGGATACTCTTTGTGGGTTGCCCAGAAATCCCAAACGTCGTTGGAAATCCGCCACATCTCGGCCAACTGCCCCACCTCGGCGGCGTCCCCAAGCGCGGTCTCTCCGGGCGAGAGGCTCAACACCATCGGCCTGCCCGTCTTCGCAATCGCGCGCCGGATCATGCGAATCTCCGTCGGCTTATACGGCCGCGCCGCGATGCAATCCACCTTCAGCAAATCGACGCCCCACCCCGCATACTGGGCCAGCAGCGAGTCATACCAAGCCTGCCCCGCGGCATTGTCCTTCACGCCCCAATTCGTCGGGTCCCACGGACACGCATCCGTCTGGTCCGCGGCGTCCGCGGCGTGAAAACTGCTTCCCGCAATCGGCAGGTTCCCAGCAACCGAAACCCGCGGAATCCCGCGCACAATATGAATTCCAAACTTCAGTCCAAGCGAGTGGACATACGCGCCCAGCGCGCGAAAACTCGTAGTCTCACCCGCACCGGCCGAAGGAAACCGCGCCGGCACAGGCTCATAGCGTCCAAAGCCGTCAATCTGATACTGCAATTTTTCCGGACTCGGGCGGTCCTGCGGATTCTTCAGAAACCACCCTTCATCGATCACCGCATATCGGTACCCGAACGGCAGCAGACTCTTCGCCTGCACCTTAACGTTCTCGCGAAACTGATTCTCGGTAATCGTGAGCCCGTAGCTGTCCCAGCTATTCCACCCCATCGGCGGCGTCGGCGCAACGCCAACAGCCCTTGCGGGAGCAGGCGCCGGGCCCTGCGCCCACACACCGCCCGCAAACAACATCGCAACAGCCCGAACACCGGTCCCCACACGCATCGCCGCTACCTCCGCTCAGGAGAGAATCCTGACCGATTCTACTGCACGATTTTGTTGAACAGCCAGAACAGAAACGCCGACAGCGCCGCCGCCGTGGGCAGCGTCAGGAACCAGGCCAGGGCGATGTTGCGGATGGTGCGGTATTGCAGCCCGCTGCCGTTCGCCGTCATCGCGCCGGCGACGCCCGAACTGACAACGTGGGTCGTCGACACCGGCAGACCGAAGCTTGTCGCGCCCAGGATGGTGAGCATCGAGATCAGGTCCGAGCACGCGCCCTGCGCGTAGGTGAGGTGCTTTCCGCCGATCTTTTCGCCTACCGTGATGACAATGCGGCGCCAGCCGAACATCGTCCCGAAGCCGAGCGCGAGGGCCACGGCCACCTTGACCCATGTGGGAATGTACTTGGTTGATCGGTCGAGCTTGTCGCGGTAGTTGTCGAGGATGGGCTCGTCGGCTTTGGCGAGGTGCATGCCGCCAGCCGGAGCGAATTGCGGCAGCAGCCCGAGCGTTTCGGAAACCAGGTACATCTGGTTGCGGACGTTGGTCTGGTCGCTGGCGGGGACGTTGCCGAGGGAGCCCGAAAATTGCGCCTCGGCCTGGATTTTTTCGACCATGGCGCGCAGAGCAAGCGTGGTGTGGGAGCTGTACTGGCGGCTCGAGATAAAATGCTCCAACTCCGTGGCGGAAGCGCTGGGCGTGGTGACGGAGTTCATGCCGGCCGGCCCCGGCAGGGTGGCGCTGGGCTGGATGTAATGGCCGAGGGTGTCCGAGACTTGCCGGGAGACGGCGACGAAGTCGAACAGCTCGTCGGGGCCGACGGTGTGGTTGAGCGCGTAGGCCGTGGGCACGGTGCCGACCAGGATGAGCATGATGAGTCCCATGCCTTTTTGTCCGTCGTTGGATCCATGGGCGAAGCTGACGCCGGAGCAGGTACAGATCAGCAGGCATCGAATCCAGAACGGCGGCGGCTGCTCGTTCTCGGGCGATCGATACAGATCGGGGTCGGTGATGACCTTCTTCATGATCCAGAGCAGAATGAAGGCCCCGGTGAATCCAATGAGCGGCGAAAAGAAAAGTGCCTTGCCGATTTTGATGACCTGCGACCAGTCGATGCCCGAGGTCAGGGAGCCGGGATGCATCAACTGGTTGGCGATGCCGACGCCGAGGATGGAGCCGATCATGGTGTGCGAACTGGATGCGGGCAGGCCGCGCGCCCAGGTGAGGAGGTTCCACAGGATGGCGGAAACCAGCAGCGCGAAGACCATCGAAAATCCTGAGCCGCGAGAGACCTTGAGGATTAACTCGATGGGCAGCAGAGAGACGATGGCGAAGGCGACCGCGCCGGAGCTGGTGAGGACGCCGATGAAGTTCCAGAAGCCCGACCAGACGACCGCGACGTGGGGATCGAGCGAGTGGGTGTAGATGACGCTGGCGACGGCGTTGGCGGTGTCGTGGAAGCCGTTGACGAACTCGAAGCCGAGCGCGATGGCAAGGGCCATGCCCAGCAGCATGTAGGGGAAGATGGTCGACGGGTGAGTGGTCGAGAGGTCGGAAACGAGTTTCGTCAGGACGTAGACGGTGCCGACGATTCCGATGAAGGAGAAAGCGAAGATGCGGGTGCGGCGGTACTTTCGGGACTTCAGCTTGCGGTCGAGCATTGTGCCGGTGGGCTGAGGGAGTGGAGCGATCGTAGCCATAAGTGGGTCGTGCGTAATCTTTCGCGTTGCGTGCGATACAAAATGATGCCGAAGCATCGAAGGTTGTGGTCGGGTTTGCGCGGCAAGCGCGGAGATGGTCTGGGGAGTGTCCCCCGGGGAATTGTAACCGTATCGCGGTGCAGTATTCACATAGCGGACACTTCATGTCTGATGCGGGAAGGAGGAAAAACGCGGCAAAATTCACAGTAATCCGGGAAAATATTACACAGCGGGATGTGGACGCTATCGTCAATGCCGCCAACACTTCCCTGCTCGGCGGAGGGGGTGTGGATGGAGCGATCCACAGGGCCGCGGGGCCGGAACTTGTGGAAGCCTGCAGAAAATTGGGCGGATGCGAGACGGGGAGCGCCAAAGCGACTCCGGGATTCAACTTACTGGCACGATGGGTTTTCCACGCCGTGGGGCCGGTGTGGGTGCGGTGAGGTTCTCGGTTCTCGGTTCTGGGTTCCCGGTTGTCGGTAAGAGCGTGTGAACACCGAGAACCGAGAACCGACAACCGAGAACCGAGAACCCAGAACCATTACCGCTGGGGATTTTGCGGCGGGGTAGTGGCGGAACTGGAACTGTGCGACTCCTTCTCCGTGTGCGTGCTGCCGTCGGGAGTGGTGGTCGATTGCGTATGCGTCGAACGGTGCTGGCCGCTGGTCGTCGTGGCCGGCGCGTAGACGGAGCTGGCGGTGTGGGCGGTAGCGCTGGTGGTCCTGCGATGCGTCCTTCGTATGGTGGTGCCGTCGGGTGTGGTCGTCGCCGCGGTGTGCTGGACAGTGGTATGGTGCTGGCTCTGGGTTGCCGCCTGGCCGTCAGGGGTGACGCCGGAGGTGGTCCTGGTATGAGTGGCCTGGCTGGACGTTGTGGTGGTTGTCGCAGGTTCCTGCGCGTAGGCAGCCGCGCCCAGAACTGCGAGCGAAAGGGCCGTTATTGCGATGCGGTTGAACAGTTTCATAGGGGATCTCCTGGTTGTCTTGCTTGTCGGGTGTCGGCTTTTGGGCGGTGAACAGTCGGGACCGAACCAATATTCGTGCGGTCCAACATTGAACTTGGATGCAGGCCACGCGCGGGAGAGCATCGTTGCAGGGGAGATAATGGAGTGATGAAGCCGGAACCGAACGAGCCACCCGCAGGCGATCGCCTGCAAAAGATACTCGCGCAGGCGGGCATTGCGTCGCGCCGCGCCGCCGAGCAGATCATCCTCGAAGGCCGTGTGCAGGTGAACGGCAAGGTGGTCACCGAGCTGGGCACGAAGGCGAACCTGGAGCGCGACCACATCCGCGTCGACGGCAAGCTGTTGCAGGGCCGCGAGCAGCAGAAATATTTCATGGTGAACAAGCCGCGCGGGTATGTGACCACGCTCGACGACCCCGAGAAGCGGCCGACCGTTATGCAGTTGCTGGGGCAGGACTCGCAGAAGAAGACCGTAGGAGAGCACAGCAAGATGCCGCGGCTTTATCCCGTGGGGCGGCTGGATTACCTGAGCGAAGGCCTGCTGTTGATGACCAACGACGGCGACCTGGCGAATAAGTTGTCGAAGGCGTCGGCGGGCGTGTTGAAGACCTACCTCGTCAAAGTTTCGGGCGCGCCGACGGCGGAGGCGATCGACAACCTGCGGCGCGGGATCATGATCGACCGAGGCCGGTTGAACGAGATTCGCGCCGGACGACGCGACCGCGTACTGACGCAGCCGGCGAAGATCGAGCAGGTGCGGGGCGGCGAGAATCCGTGGTTTGAAGTGACCCTGACCGAGGGGCGCAACCGGCAGCTGCGCAAGATGTTTGAAGAGATCGGTCACCATGTCGAGAAGATTCGACGGATCGGGTATGGGGCGCTGGTGCTGGATGTGCCTCCGGGCTCGTTTCGCGAACTGACGCAGGGCGAGGTGCAGGCGCTGAACCGGGCCGCGGCGGGCAAGAAGGTCGAGCGAAAGAAGACTCTGCCCGAGGCGGCGCAGTTGAAGAAGCCGGTGCCGCCGCGTAAGCGCGGTTTCAAATCGGCACGAAAAAGAATGTCGTCGGGCAACTAATCCGGGGTATGTGCGAATTAAACAAATCCGAACAGCACAACTCTTTCCGGGCGCGAGGACTCTCATTTCCTGAGGTGTTTATGCGCGGATTCAAGTACGTCCTTATCGCAGCTTTCGCATTCCTTCTTACGTTCAGCGCCGTTCCGAAGTCGCAGGCACAGATCTCGTTCGGCATCAACATAGGCGCGGAGCCGGTGTGTCCTTATGGCTACTATGGCTACGCTCCGTATCGTTGCGCGCCGTACGGCTACTATGGCTCGGAGTGGTTCAATAATGGCATTTTCGTTGGCGCAGGTCGCTGGCACCGCGGACCGGCGTTCTACGGCCATGTGAATCGCCACTACGACCCACGCTACGGTTATCGCGGCGGGTACCCAGCTCGTGGCGAACACTTTGACAATCACCACGACTTCCACGATTTCCACGGCACGCAATATTCCGATCACGCGGGCCGCTATCGCAACAGTGCGCCGCGCGGCAACCATGGCGCAGCACGCGACAATCATGGTGCAGCGCACGACGATCATGGTGCAGCGCACGACGATCATGGGCACGGGCACTAATCGCTTTAGCAAGCTGTAAGGTTTACATTGCAACGCCGCCGGCGCGCAGTTTGCGTCCGGCGGCGTTTGCTTTGGCAGCGAACGCCGGACCCTGCTACCGTTGAAGAGCATGATCTCGCAGCAGCCATTGTTCCACGACCGGGAAACGCGCTCCACGGAGAGCGACGCACACAGTGCGCCAGCACCCGTCTGGCTACAGCGCATGAGCCTCATCGTGCTGGTGCTCTTCTGCCTGTACATTGGCGCGGTCGTGGCGGCGCTGCCGTGGTTTCCCAGCTATTGGGTGCATAATTCATGGCTCGTGGTTCATCCGGGCGTCCGGACGGTGCTGCTGCAGGGCTGGGCGCGCGGGATCGTGAGCGGGGTCGGGCTGCTGGATATCTGGATCGGCGTCAGCGAGGCGATTCATTATCGGGATTATCGGGCTTAGGCGCGAAGAAGAGTAAATATGCAGCGGTTGCGGACGTGTTTCCTCCTCAGTGCGTCGATCATGGCCTCGGCGCAGCAGCATGTCTCGGTGCCCTCGACGGATGGAAGCGTCATGCTCGCCGCGGTATCGCGCGATCGAAGCATGCTTGAGGGTGGGCTCGGTGGAAGCAGTTGGACAAGGTCTGGAACAGTCCTTGTGGAGCCGATAGCACGCATCACGCCGTCGGGAGATTGGCTGAGCCTGCCATGCCATTCGTATGACACCAAGGATTGCCGGAAGTTCGAGCGCAAATATCTCAAGCAGCCACACACGTACGGAGTCGTCAGTGCCGACGGCAGGGGCGCTACGATTCATGCCGCTCCCACAAGCCTGTCTGAGTGCTATGGCTATAACGGGACCGGCACTTATGTTGGAGCGTCAATTGCAAAATCGGCTCTCGCAGCCGAGTCGACTGGAATGTTTGCCGATAGCCCATCTCTGCGGTCTCTAAACAGTGAAGAGGCAACGGCGGTTCGCAAAGCATTGGCCGCTCTGGTACCCGGAAAGCTGGATTCTGTTCAGTATCTGCGACTCTTTGCCGTGCAACTCGAAGGCAAGGATATGGTGATTATCCAAAGAGCGTTTTCGGACGTTCCCGCTCCACAGGAAGACGCAGGACACAAACTCATTTTCGCCATCGGTGCGGTGGATCAAGGTCGCTTCGATGTTCTCAGTTGGAAAAAGAATGTCGATGACGAGGACGAACGCATTCTCGGGACGATTCGCTTGAAGAGTGGTCGTGATTTTCTTATCACTACGGTAAGCGACCCGGAGTCTCAAACGTTCCGCGTTTACGGCCTGAGAGACGGCCGCCTTGTACGGGTCTATTCTGGCGGAGGGTCAAGTTGTTAATTTCCCCGAATGAAAGCGAAGCGTAGCTGCTGGAGGAGTTGTTGGATGTCGGAAGAAGTTGAATTTCCCCGCAGCGGCTATGCGGTTGAACGCGATCTGACGCCGCTGGAGAGTGCTCCGCTAGCTTATGAAAACCAGAGGTTTCTGGACTCGGCGGACGGGCGGCTGGTCCGCATTATCGCGGAGTACTCCGAGCCGATGGCGCGTTTTCAGCGCGAGAGGATTCAGGATACGGTGGTGTTTTTCGGCTCGGCTCGTTTTCGCGCGCGGGATGTGGCGAGCAAAGAACTGGAACTGCTCGCGAACACCGGATCGAAGCAGCCCGCGCCGGATGCGGAACAGCCTGCGTCGGCGTCCGAAGTGCAGACCGGCGAGACAACGGAGTTGAAGCTGAAGCGCGCCGCGGCGGCGGTGGAAATGGCCGGATACTACGAGGACGCTCGCACGCTGGCGCACATGATGACGGATTGGTCGAGCAAGCTGCCGGGGCGGCGGCATCGGTTTGTGATCACTTCCGGCGGCGGCCCGGGCATCATGGAAGCGGCGAACCGAGGGGCGTGGGAGGCTGGGGGCAAGACCATCGGCCTCAACATCAAGCTGCCGTTCGAGCAGATGCCGAACCCCTACATCACGCCCGCGCTGAACTTCAACTTCCACTACTTTTTCATGCGCAAATACTGGTTCGCGTACCTCGCGAAGGCGCTGGTGGTGTTTCCCGGCGGGTTTGGGACGCTGGATGAAATGTTTGAGCTGCTGACGCTGGCGCAGACTCATAAGCTGGCGAAGCAGATGACGATTGTGATCTACGGGTCGAAGTATTGGAAGAATGTGATCGACCTGGAACTGCTCGCGGAGAAGGGTGCGATTGCGGTGAACGACGTCGACCTGTTCCAGTTTGCGGAGACGCCGGAGGAGGCGTTCCAGATTCTGAAGGACGGGTTGACGAAGAACCATCTGGAGTTGGAAACGGCGCGGAATGAAGAGCCCATTCCCGACAGCCCCGCACCCAGCGCCCAGGACCTCCTCGGCCCCGACATCGCCCGTACGAACAACTAGTCTTCGCTCATCCCCCACGATCCGTCATCTCGCAAGCGCATAGGTATGGCTACCGGAGTCCCCAAAAGTGGGACTTAAACTACTGTCACCTCGACGTTTAACTCTTGACATTCCCATTTCGCAAAGGTAACTTTGGGTAACTGAAGTAACCATCGGTAACATTGCACCTGTTCCCTCGTCTTTGGAAAGGCTTCTTATGCGCTCGTTTCAATTGCTGTCTTTGGCTGCTGTTACCAGTCTTGCTTTCGCGTTCAGTCCCGCGGTTCACGCGGCAACCATTACGGCCGTCGGCTCGGCCATCCTCGCGAACGGCGCGACCGCACCCGGTTCGGCATCGGATTACGACTTTTTCGGCACGGGCCAAGTCGCCCAAACCAACTTCACCGTAAGCACCGGCTCGAGCAACATTTTTGGCGACGGCGCTTGCTGCGGCTACAGCACGATCACGGCGCCGGGTGGGAGTTCCGCTTTCGTCACCGGGCTTGCGTATCCCAACGATGACAGCGAGGGTGTGCCGGTGGAGTTTGCCAGCTTCAGTCCCAATGTAGCCGGGGACTTCACGGTCTGGATTCTCGACTCGAACAGCGATGCCAACGATCTCTTGAACAGGACCGTGGGGTTGGGAGTCAATGGGGGCGCCCAGGTGGCCACCGAGGCGTGTGGCGATGGCGCTAACGGCGGTTGCCCGAGCCAAAGGGTCAATGAATTTACGGAATACTCCGTAACCGGTGCATCGCCTACGGATGTATTCCAGGTCTACGCCACCTCCACTGGCCAACGTCCTTCGCTCGGCGGCCTCACCTTCTCAGGCATTACTCCCAGCGTGGCCCCGGTCCCCGAGCCCTCCAGCCTGGCCCTTATGGGTACCGGGCTGCTTGGCGGTCTTGGTGTTCTCCGCCGCAAGTTCCGGAAAGCCTGATACCGGTTTCCTCGTCCACGAACGGGCCGCCTTCGGGCGGCCCGTTTCTTGGTCCAGGCCAGATGATCTGCTGCCCGCTCCTGGGCATCCACCTGGGATCGCTGTTTGATCGCAGCGCGGAAGCTGGCGCGGCGACCTCAGTTGCGGATCGAGCCGATGAAGACGCTGTAGGGCGGAAGGACGATGTGGTTGCTGTACTGCGAGATGGGCGTCGCGGTCCACGAGCCGGCCAGCGGGCGGAGTGTGCCGGGGTGAATGTGCAGCGTCGCGAGGTCGGGGTCGAGCGAGATGGTGAGCGGCTTGTCGCCGAGATTGCAGGTGACGATGACGTTGGCCGCGGTGACCGAGCCGGCGGGCGCGCGCCTGATCCAGACGCGGGCGTTGTCGGCGTCGTGGTTGAAGATGACTTCGGCGCCGTAACGCACGGAGGGGTTGTCGTGGTGCAGTTGGATGAGGCGGCGATAGAAGTTGAGCAGCGAGTTAGGCTGGGCCCCTTCGACTGCGGCGTTGACGGTGGTGGGCGTGGCGTCTCCGGCACCAGCTTTCGTTGTAAAGCCGGGGAGTGAATTTGGATCGGGCGGCGTTCCCGGCGGCGGCGGCTTCTTCACCGGCCTGGGCGCGGTGTAGGGTTTGAATGCGCCGTAAACCTTGGGGTCTGCTGGCGGCGCGGCGGGTTTGGCGGGCGCTTCTTCCGGCTCGGGTGCGGCCTTGGGCGGTGTGATGTTGGTGGGCGTCCATTGCATGGTGGAGGCAGGCGGCAGGCCGAGTTCCTGCCCGTAATTCAATGCGACCGCACCCGGTGAAGTGAGCAGTTGTGCCGCGAAGATTCTGCGGAGGCCGTCACTTTTGGGGTCGTCGCCGGGCGCGGCGTCGCCTCCGAGCAGCGGCGTGGCCGGCGCTGGCGGCGGAGACCCGATGGCAGCGCCTATAAGCTCGGCGGGGGTCTGGGGCGGTACAGTGTGTCCCGGTGCGGCCCGCGCGATGAGGACGCGCTCGCCGGGGAAGCTGTCGGTCAGAGCGCGGAGGTCGCGGAGCGACACCAGCGCGTCGAGCAGCGACCCGTCGATCGAGATTCCCGCCGCTCCGCGGGTGAGCCACTGGCGGGCCCGGCCGGGGACTTCTACGGGGGGTGTCTGCGCGTCGAACGCGACGATGATGCGGATGTGGCGCGGCGAGGCTTCGCGAAGGAGATCGTCGAAGGCATTGTCGTCGCTGGGCGCGGGGATGACGATGGCATCGACGCCGACGGATTGCAGGTAGTCGAGGCGCTCGGTAATGCCGCCGAGGTCGCCGACGCCATCGCCGTCGGAGTCTTGAAAATGCGGAACGTCGATGCGGTAGAAGACGGCGCTGCGCCACCACGCCTCCGCCCCAATGCCAGAGCCGACCCAGCCGGGGCGGGCGAGGGTTTGGGCGTGTGTTGTGCCGAGTGCAGCGATGACGAGGGCGCAAACGAGTGCGGTTCGCGCCTTCGCGCGAATGCCCACCTTAGGCGCAAAAAACGCGCCGAAGATGGGGCACCCCTGATTCGAGGCGGAAAGGCCGGGAGTTTCAGGTGGGCAGGAGGTCCGCATAGATGAAGCCATCGCGCTCGACGGTTTCGCCCGCGCGAACAGCGATGCTGTGCGAGAACATGGGGCCGGCTGTGACGAAGCTGTGGAACTCGCCGCGCTCTCCGCAGGGGTCGATGGCGACGGGAAAATCGGCGAGTAGCTGGGGTTCAAATTCTCTCCCTGCAAAACTGGAGTCGAGTTGACGTGGGTCAACACATGTAAGACGCGCTTTTAAGCCCGATGCGATCATGGTGCGCGCAAGGTCGCCCGTCGGAAGCCCCCAGCAGGGAAAAATCGGCGTCAGGCCTGTCGCCGCGAGCTTGTCGATGCGGTAGGCACGGACGTCTTCGAGGAACAGGTCGCCGAACGCGATGCCGTAGAGTCCTTCATCGACGGCGCGAGCGCAGGCCAGCGCCATTGCCGCCTCGTAATGCTCGTTCGAGCACGGCCACGGGAGCGGGACTTTCCAGACGGGCAGGCCAGCGGCTTCGGCCTGCATGTCGAGCAGTTCTTCGCGGAAGCCGTGGATCGCAACGCGGTTGAAGTGTTGATTGATGGTGGTCAGGAGGCCGACGACTTCGTATTCGCCCTGCGTGCGCAGTAGGTGGAGCGCCCACGCGCAGTCTTTACCGCCGCTCCAGCTGAGGAGGATGCGTTTGGGTTCGTGCATGGGAACTAGTTTAGATCGAATTCCCAGATGCTCTATAGAACTCTCTCTGCGTGCCGTGCCGGAGTAGCAGCGGGCTTCACAGGCTGCGGAAGAACTCGTTATTTTCGTTCGTGAAGTTCTCGCGGGGATAATTCTCGTCGATTTGGCTTGTTTTGGCTGTTTTTTTTTGT